>Ga0070729_10001660_pt1 | contig 32650 bp, 23 predicted proteins | sample tdDd472_FD_66725 | JGI IMG/M metagenome (GOLD analysis project Ga0070729, IMG submission 66725) | Marine sediment microbial communities from the Atlantic coast under amendment with organic carbon and nitrate - tdDd47.2 | ecosystem: Environmental > Aquatic > Marine > Coastal > Sediment | place...
GTGTTCATCTCCAGGAAGTAGAACTCGCCACCGGGAGTGAGGATGAACTCCACGGTTCCCGCGCCACGGTACGACACTGCCTCGGCGGTGCGTACCGCGGCCTGGCAGATCTCCTCGCGCAGCTCGGGACTCAGTGAGGGAGAGGGGCTTTCCTCGATGACCTTCTGATGCCGGCGCTGTACCGAACACTCACGCTCGAAAACGTGGATGGCCTGGCCCTGTCCATCGCCCAGAACCTGCACCTCGATGTGCTTGGGATCCTCGATGTACTTCTCCACGAAAACGGCGTCATTGCCGAAGGAATTGCGGGCTTCACCCATGGTCTGGCGAAGGGCCGAAGCCATCTCGGAGGCACCGCGCACGATCCGCATCCCCTTGCCGCCGCCTCCAGCGGCAGCTTTCAGCAGCACCGGATAACCTATCTCGTCGGCAATCCCCGTGGCGATATCCGGATCGCTCACCGCTTCGTCGGTGCCAGGCACCACCGGCACTCCGCTGGCGCGCATCTTTCGTCGCGCCGACAGCTTGTCGCCCATCAGGGCCATGGTCTCGGCCTTGGGGCCGATGAAGACCAGACCGGCATCTTCCACGGCCTGAGCGAAGGGGCCATTCTCGGCCAGGAATCCGTAGCCGGGGTGAATACCCTCGGCTCCGGTCTTCAGTGCAGCAGCGATGATCTTCTCGCCAACGAGGTAGCTCTCGGTCGCCGGCGCAGAGCCGATGGCCACCGCCTCGTCGGCCATCAGGACGTGCAGCGCGGTCCGATCCACGTCGGAGTACACCGCGATCGCCTCGATGCCCATCTCCTGCAAGCCCTGCATGATACGTACGGCGATCTCGCCGCGATTGGCCACCAGTACCTTCTTGAATTTCCTCACGCTCACTTTTGCACCGGACCTTCTTCAGCTGCAGCCTACAAGGGAATGTTGCCGTGCTTCTTGGGCGGCAGGGTCTGCTTCTTACCGCGCAAATTATTCAGGGCCATGATCAGGAATCTTCGCGTTTCGGCGGGTTCGATGACGTCGTCCAGATAGCCCAATCCGGCGGCGATGAAAGGATTGGCATAAGTCTCGTTGTAATCGTCCACCAGCTTCTGGCGGGCTTTTTCCGGATCATCGCTCTCGGCCAGCTGGTTGCGGTAAAGGATATTCACCGCGCCTTCGGGACCCATGACCGCCAACTCGGCACCAGGCCAGGCCACGTTGTAGTCGGCCCGGATGTGTTTGCTGTTCATGACGTCGTAGGCTCCGCCGTAGGCCTTGCGCGTGATCACCGTCAACTTGGGTACCGTCGCCTCGCAGAAGGCGAACAACAGCTTGGCTCCGTGCTTGATGATCCCGCCGTACTCTTGGTCGAGCCCGGGCAGGAAGCCCGGCACGTCCTCGAAAACGACCAGCGGAACGTTGAAACAGTCGCAGGTGCGCACGAAACGGGCGCCCTTCTGGCTAGACGCGATATCCAGCACGCCGGCCTGGAAACGGGGCTGGTTGGCGACGATACCCACCGGCTGGCCGTCCAGGCGCGCAAAGCCACAGATCAGGTTTTGAGCGTGGCGGGGCTGGACCTCCATGAAGTCGCCCTCGTCCACCACCAGCCGGATCACGTCCAGCATGTCGTAGGGCTTGCGACTGTCGTCCGGTACGATGGTGTTGAGCTTCTCCTCCCGCCGATCCGGCTTGTCGTTGGGCACGACCCGCGGCGGCTCCTCCAGATTGTTCTGGGGCAGAAAACTCAACAGGCGACGGGTCATCAAGAGGCAATCCGCATCATTGGCGGCCATGAAATGGGCCACGCCGCTCTTGGTGGAGTGAGTCATGGCGCCGCCCAACTCCTCGAAGGAGACGTCCTCGTTGGTGACCATCTTGATGACGTTGGGGCCGGTGACGAACATGTAGCTGGTCTGATCCACCATCAGGGTGAAATCGGTGATCGCCGGGGAGTACACTGCGCCCCCGGCACAGGGGCCGAGCACGCCGGAAATCTGGGGGACCACTCCCGAGGCCATGGTGTTGCGCCAGAAAATCTCCGCGTAGCCGGCCAGCGATCGCACTCCCTCCTGGATGCGCGCACCGCCGCTGTCGTTCAATCCGATCACCGGGCAGCCGTTCTCCAGAGCCTGATCCATCAATCGACAGATCTTCAGTGCGTTGGCCTCGCTCATGGAGCCGCCGAATACGGTGAAGTCCTGGGCGAACACGTACACCTGGCGGCCGTCGATGCGACCCACACCGGTGACCATGCCGTCACCGACGGGGCGGCTCTTGTCCATTCCCATTTCGTGACTGCGATGGGTCACGAATACACCGGTCTCCTGGAAGCTGTCTTCATCCAGAAGCAGATGAATCCGCTCGCGGGCCGTCAATCGGCCCTTCTCATGGATCTTGGCGATCCTGGCCTCGCCGCCCCCGGCCAAGGCCTGTTCGCGCAGCTCATTGAGACGGGAGAGTTTATCCTGGAAGGAACTGGACATTGTACCCCTCTTGAGGCCTGGAGAAGATCGATGGAACGACAGTCTGTCGGACAGCGGGACCGGGAGGGACGTCGCTGATACCCGTCGGATGGCAAAAACGGAGTTTATCGCTCGCGCAATTATCCGTCAACTGGACAGGGGGATTTTTCGTCGTGAAGCCGATCTGCGGCTAGGTGTGGCCTTCCATCCGCCTCAACAAAACTCGCTCGATGAGATCGGCCAGATCGCGGTAGCTGGTGGGTTTGAGCACGAACTCGAGAACCCCCGCTTCCCGGGCCTGAAGTTCATTGAAGCTGTCGCGGAATCCTGTGATCAGGATGATGGGAATATCCGGACGCACGTCGCGGATCTTGCGGGTCAGTCGAACGCCCGACATGTGAGGCATGATCTGGTCGGTGATCACCACGTCGAACACATCGGGTGTCTGCACGAAATCGGCCAGGGCCTTCCGGCTATCGGTGTGGGTGATGACCCGAAAGCCCATGCGCTGCAGTCCCCGCGTCGTCACCTGAGCGACCATCTCCTCGTCATCGACCAGCAGCACCGTGGCGCGGGTTTCGCCCGTGGCTTTGGCCTCGGCCCTGAGGCGGGCCGTCGTGGACATGGGCTCACGGTGCCCTTCGACGACCCGATGGCCATCCAGCCCGGCCACCGTGACGGGCTTCTCGATCAGGGCCGGCGCCTCCACGCTCCAGGCTATCAGTGGGAAGTAGACGTCAAAACGGGTACCGCGACCGACCTGGCTCTGCGGCACGGTGACTCCGTCGTGGTCGGCCAGAATACGCGTGACTGTCGACAGGCCGATGCCCATCTTGCTGCCATTGTCGGCGTCGGTGTAGTAGGAGTCGAAGATCCGATCCAGGGTCGCCGGATCCATTCCACACCCGTCGTCCTGGACCGAAAGTTTCAGATAGGTTCCCGGACCCAACTCCTGAGGAAAAGCTCGATGCCAGCCCTTGACCTTCTCCTCACCCAGGCTGACGTCGATCGCGCCTTGGTTCCGGGCGATGGCTTGCACCGAGTTGCTGCAGAGATTCATCAATATCTGCTGAACCCCGGTGGCGGTGGCCAGCACCGGGCCGCAACTGGGCGCGAGGTTGGTGCGGATCTCGACATTGGCAGGCAGGATGTCTCGCAGCAGTTTCAAGGTATCGCGAACCACCGGAACCAGATCGGTGGGCTTGCGCGCCTGATCGGCCTGCCGGAAAAAATCGCTGATCTCCTTGACCAGATCACTGGCCATGTGCCCGGCTTTGGTGACGCGCTCGAGCTCTTCCTGGACCCCGGCCTGCTGAGGCAGGTCGTGCATGGCCATGCGCGTATGTCCTAGAATCACGGCCAATAGATTGTTCAAGTTGTGGACAATACTGCCGGCGAGCAATCCGACCGCTTCCATACGTCGGGCCTGATGTAGCTGGTTCTGCAAACGGGCATTTTCAGCCTCGAGACCACTCCATCCCGTCCGCATGCGATGCAGACTGCGCAGAGCAAGGACCAGCCCAACCACGGCCACCAGGGCAACAGCCACGGCGATCACGGCGCTCCAGAATGTGAAGCTTTGGCCCGCACCATTCATGTGTCTTCAATTCCTCACGGCAGTTGGTTTCTATACGTAGTCGCCAACAAGCCCCCGTGACGGGGTAACTCCTTGGTCGTCGCTAGGCCGTGGGAATCTCCTTCCCTTCCGTCATTATGCCCGAATTCCATTCTCCTCGCTACCAAAACCTTGGTTCGCCGAGATTGATTCTGGTCAATAATTGATCAATAATGCAGGTGTGTAGCATATCTGACGGATAAAAATAAAAATGTTTATTCAAAAAACAAGGGTCATAAGTCCGCCCGGGCGGGGAATACTCATGGCAAAGATGAACAATAACGCAAAGGGACGGCCCAGGTAGAGCCGTCCCATAAACCAGCTGGTTTGTCCAAATCCGTCGTTTTCAGCGACAGGCTACCGATACATCGCCTTGACTGAGCCAAGAGCCAGGTCTTCGGTATCGACCATGCAATCGACAATGATCAGGCCGTCCGCGTAGGCCTCGAGGCGCCACGTACCGAAGGCATAGAAGTAAATGCCCGTGGCAGTATCGTAGCACTGGCCTTCCGCGACTTGCTCGAAGTCGTACCACCAGTCGTCGAACTTGATTTCACTGCCGTCCATGCAGGTGGCCAGCCATTCGCCATAACCCAGGGAAGTGTCGGTGACTTCCATGCCGTCGGTGATGGTGATGGCGCAGCTCTCCCACATTTCCTCATCCATCAGCAGATCAGCAGCTGTGATCATGAAGGGGGCGGGAACTTCCTGCGTGCCGGTCTTGAGGATCGAGCCGTAGAGGCCGGCGGCGGGCAGGTCGATTTCAGAGACGTCGTAGTACTCCTTGTACTCACCGCAGATGGCGACGACGTCGCCGGCGACGAGGCCGTGGGGATCGTCGGAGCCGGTGTAGATCCAGATGCCGTTATAGCCGGCATAGGGCGCTTCGGCCACGAAGACGCCGATGTCTCGCACGGCGACCACGACGACTCCATTGAGGGTCGCGAGACTGCCCTCGGGGACCAGGCCGGTCTGGATGTCGTAGATGGTGTCCTGGGCATAGGCGCCAGAAGCGATCAGAAGGAACAAGCAAGCGAGAACGATTTTCTTCATCGTACTTCCCTCCGTGAACAGGCCAGCTGCATGTCGGGCAGAAACAGAATGGGATCTGAAACCCATATAAAGTCCCTGCTTCGACCGTAACGGGGAAGGGGCGATACTCCCTTCGAACTGGCCGCAGAATATCATCAGGGGTCATTGCTGTCCACATAAAAACGGTCTGATAAGCGAATTTATTGCGAGCCCGTCCCATTCTTTTGTCCGGAGCGTGACATTCACCAGGAATCGTGTTGGTGTAGGGGCAAATGGGAGGGGACCTTACGGTTGCCGGTTGGTTGGCGTCAGGGTATGTGGTAGAGTCGCCGGCAGAAACCAAACTGCCGGTTACTTCTTCAGAACGAGGGGATTGGGCATGGGATACGAGAATATCGTGTGTGTCGTCGAGGACGGGATTGCCACGGTGACAATCAATCGCCCCGACAAGCTGAATGCCTTGAACGGAGCGACGATTGGAGAGCTGTCGAGCTGTTTCGCTGAGCTGGAGATCGACCCCCAGACCCGGGTCGTGATTCTCACCGGAGCGGGGGAGAAAGCCTTCGTCGCTGGAGCGGATATCGGCGAGCTGGCCGGATTGACAGCTGACCAGGCCGAGCGCCTGGCCGCCCGCGGCCAGCATCTGATGAACCGGATCGAACAGCTGGGCAAGCCGGTCATCGCAGCCATCGGCGGATTTGCCCTCGGCGGCGGCTGTGAACTGGCCCTGACCTGTACCTTTCGCTACGCCTCGGACGACTCCCGTCTAGGCCTGCCGGAAACCGGATTGGGATTGATTCCCGGTTTCGGAGGCACCCAGCGTTTACCCCGGTTAGTGGGACGGGGACGGGCTCTGGAGATGATCCTCAGCGGCGCCATGATCTCGGCGGACGAGGCCCGGGAGATGGGGCTGGTCAATCGGGTCACGCCCCGGGAAGAGTTGATGCCGGCGGTCCGGAAGTCGGCGGGCCTCCTGGCGGGGAAATCCCTGGTGACGCTGCGGGCGGCCCTGAAGGCCGTGGGCGAGGGTCTGGAGATGAATCAGGCCGGCGGTTGCCGGCTGGAGGCGGCGCTCTTCGGCGTCTGCGGCGCATCGGCCGACGCCGCCGAGGGCTGCACCGCGTTCCTGGAAAAGCGGAAGCCCAACTTCAAGGATGCCTGATCCGGTGGAATCGGGATGATTCTGCCGGTCCGAAATCGGCTTGTTGGAGAAAAAACAATTTTTTTTCCTAGCGCGGGGTCAGTTGCTATCTTTGACCTGTCAGCAAACGAATCTTCAATCCGCACGGGGAGATTTCCATGTCCGAAAAAACCGCGACTGATGTTCCCACCATGGAGGTCGATGGGGAGCTGTGCAAAGGTTGCCAGTTGTGCATTGCCGTCTGCCCCAAAAGCGTGATCGCTATCAGCGAGAAGCTGAACAGTGCCAGCTACCATCCAGCGTACTATACGGGAGCCAGCTGCACTGGCTGTGGTCTGTGTTTTTACGCGTGTCCGGAGCCGGGCGCCATTCGTGTCGAGAAGCCCTAGTAGGATCAGCGGGTCCTCAACGACACGGTATGATTTCAACCTGACGGGAGAATGTCCATGGCCAGACAATTCATGAAGGGCAACGATGCCATCATCGTGGGCGCCTTGGCGGCCGGGTGCCGGGCCTACTACGGCTATCCAATCACTCCTGCGAGTGAGATCGCCCATGCGGCCGCGCTGCACTTTCCTGCCCTCGGCGGCATCTTCATTCAAGCCGAAAGCGAAGTTTCGGCCATCAACATGGTCTACGGCAGCGCCGGTATGGGCGTGCGTACCATGACCGCGTCGTCGAGCCCCGGCTTCAGCCTGAAGCAAGAAGGGTTGTCCTACTGCGCCGGCGCCGAGTTGCCCTGCGTAGTGGTGAATATTGTCCGCGGCGGGCCCGGACTGGGTAACATCGCCCCGGAGCAGGCGGACTATTTCCAGATCACCAAGGGTGGGGGGCACGGCAACTATCGCCTGATCACCCTGGCTCCCAACGGCGCGCAGGAAATGTGTGACCTGACCTGCAAGGCCTTCGATCTGGCGGACGAGTATCGCAATCCCGCCTGCATCATGGCGGACGGGATCACCGGCCAGATGATGGAGGTCGTCGAGATCCCCGAGGCCAAGCCGCTGCCCTGCGATCATTCGGATTGGGCGGTCGACGGCACCGCCGCAACCAAGGGCAACCTGGTAAGTTCCATCGTGCTGGAACCGGAGGATCTGGAGGCACACAATCTCAAACTCGACGCCAAGTACCAGAAGATCATGTCCGACGAGGTCCTGTACGAGGAGTACCGCACCGACGACGCTGACCTGGTGATCGTCGCCTACGGCGTGGTCTCGCGCATCGTGTACTCCACCGTCGATGCCGCCCGGGAGGCCGGGATGAAGGTCGGGCTGCTGCGGCCGATTACCCTGTGGCCGTTCCCGAGCGAAGTCATCGGCCGGTTGGCTGAACGCGTACAGAGCTTCATGGCAGTCGAACTGTCCACCGGCCAGATGGTCGAAGACGTCCAGCTCGCGGTCAATGGCAAGGCGCCGGTGCACTTCTACGGACGCTGCGGCGGCGTGGTGCCCAGCGGCGTCGAGCTGCTCGAGCAATATCGCAAGGTCATGGAAGGAGGTCAGCAGTAATGAAGGTCTACAGCAAGTCTCCGTCCTTCTATGATGTATTCGAGCGCAAGAGCGGTCCGGCCAAGGAAGCGACTCACTACTGTCCCGGCTGCGGCCACGGCAACATCCACAAGATGATCGCCGAGGCTCTCGAGGACATGGGTTTGACCGATCAGTCAGTCTTTGTTTCACCGGTGGGCTGTTCGGTGTTCGGCTACTACTACTTCGACTGCGGCAACTTCCAGGCGGCCCACGGCCGGGCGCCTGCGGTGGCCACGGGTGTCAAGCGGACGAATCCCGAGTCCATCGTCATCTCCTATCAGGGTGACGGCGACTTGGCCGCCATCGGAACTGCCGAGACGATCCATGCCGCCAACCGCGGCGAGAACATCACCGTCTTCTTTGTCAACAATGCCATCTACGGCATGACTGGCGGGCAGATGGCGCCGACGACGATGATCGGTCAGCGCAGCACCACGACGCCCCTGGGCCGGACCACCGAGACCCACGGCAACCCGGTGCGCATGGCCGAGATGCTGGCGACGCTGCCGGCGCCGACCTACATCGAACGGGTGGCCATCGGAGACAGCAAGCAGACGATGAAGGCCCGCAAGGCTATCCGCAAGGCCCTGAAGATCCAGGCCGAGGGTAAGGGCTACAGCTTCGTCGAGATTCTTTCGGTCTGCCCGACAGGTTGGAAGATGGATCCGGTGACTTCCCGGGACTGGCTCATGGAGGAGATGACCAAGGTCTTCCCCTTGGGTGTGCTCAAGGACGAGGCCGAGAATCTGGACGAGCGCTGCTGGGACCGGGTCAGCGACGACTTTGAGCCGGCCCGGGTGAACAAGTACCTGGACACGCTGAAGTCGGCCGTCGGGGACACCGAGAAGGTGGACCTGCCTTCCAACCTGCAGTGCAAGTTTGCCGGATTCGGCGGTCAGGGAATTCTGACCCTGGGCCTGTTCCTGTCTCAGGTGGGCATGCGGGCGGGCCTCGAGGTGAGCTGGATTCCGGCCTATGGCCCGGAGATGCGGGGCGGTACGGCGAACTGTTCGGTCAACGTCTCCAACCAGCGCATCGGGACGCCCCTCGTGGATCATCCCAACGTGCTGGTGGTGATGAACCAGCCCTCGTTGGACGCCTTTGAGCAGGAAGTGGTAGACGGTGGAACCATCATCGTCGATACCACCGTGGTCGAGAGCCGTCCCGACTCGGATCGCTTGAATGTTGTGCTGATCCCCGCCAGCGATATCGCTGACGAGGTGGGCACGGCCAAGGTTGCGAACGTCGTGGTCCTGGGCGCCCTGGTGGCGGCTACCGACGCGTTCACACCGGAGTTCGTCGAATCGACGCTGCGGGCGGTCATCAAGAAGAAGAGCCTCGTGGACATGAACATGGAGGCCTTCCGCCGCGGGTACGATCACGTCAAGAACGGGGGCTGAGCCCGGGTTGCTCCGGGATCGATTCCCAACCGCTTGCCGGGCCGGCCCTCTGGATTCGCGGGCCGGCCCGGTTCTCTGTTTGCGGGACGATGCCAGCCGTTTGGTGCTGGATCGGCCGGCACAACGGTAATGAGGTGCGAACATGATCATCGGCATTCCTCGCTCGCGAGCCACAGACGAATTTCGGGTCGGGATGCCGCCTCGGGCGGTGCGCGACCTGGTCGCCCAGGGCCGGGAGGTCCTCGTCGAACGAAAAGCCGGCCTGGGCAGCGGGTTCACCGACGAGCAGTACGAGGCAGCCGGAGCCCGCATCGTGCACAACGTGGACGAGGTCTACGGCATCGCCGACTTGCTGGTACTGGTGAAGGCGCCGTCGCCGGCGGAACTCGAGCTGGTGCGTGACGGACAGACTCTGATGGGGATCATGCACCTGGCCGTGGCCGATACGCAGCTGGTCGATGCCCTGGTTGCCAAGCAGTGCACGATCGTCGACTACATGACGATCCAGGACGACCAGGGCGGATTGCCGGTACTGAGGCCTCTGTCCCAGATCGCCGGTCGGATGGTACCACAGCTGGCTGCACGCTATCTGCAGACGGATCACGGCGGGATGGGCATCCTGCTTGGTGGTGCCCCGGCTGTGCCTCCTGCCGAAGTCGTCGTCATCGGGGCGGGGACCGTCGGCCGTAACGCGGTCCGCGCTTGTGTCGGTGCCGGTGCCAGAGTCACTCTGCTGGACAACGATTTCGACCGCATCACTGACATAGACTGGACCTTCCCAGGCCAGGTCACGACGTTTTACGCCAACGAGGCCACCCTGCGCAAGGTGTTGGCCTATGCCGACGTGGTCGTCGGCGCCATCTTGATACCCGGCGCGCGGACACCGCATCTCGTCAGCAAGGACATGATCGGACTGCTCCGGGACAAGAGCCTGATCCTGGATATCTCGGTGGACCAGGGTGGCTGCTTCGAAACGAGCCGGCCCACCAGGTTGTCCGATCCGACCTATATCGTCGACGGCAAGACCCACTTCTGCGTACCCAACCTGCCGAGCCTGGTGGCACGCTCGGCAACGTACGCCATGACCAATACCATCATGCCTTTCGTTTCCGCCATGTCGGCCGGGGACCTGGCCGCAGCCGTGGCTGCCGATACCACCCTGGCCCGCGGAGTCAACCTCTTCCTGGGACAGGTGACCCACGAGGGATTGGCCCGGAACAGAGGCTGCGAGCTGACGGCAATCAACGAGCTGGTCAAGGGAGGCAACGCTTGAGCTGGATGCAGATTTATCGCGAGCGATTGCGGACCGCCGAAGAGGCCGTCGAATCCATCGCCTCGGGAGATGCGGTCTACCTGGGCTCGGGATGTGCCGCGCCCCATGATCTGATCAGTGCCCTGACCGCCCGGTACGAGGAGCTCGAGGATGTCGAGATCATCCATCACCTGACTCTGGGCGAGGCGCCATATCTGGCCAGGGAGATGCGGGGACATTTTCGGTGCAGCGACTGTTTCGTCGGAGCCAACACCCGTGACGCGGTCAACGAAGGGCGCGCCGATTACGTGCCGGTGCACCTGCATGAGATGGCCAGGTTGTTCAGGCGGAAAGCGATCAATCTGAACGTCGCCATGGTCATTCTCAGCCCCCCCGACGAACACGGGTTCTGCTCTTTCGGCATCGAAGTGGGAGTGACCAAGCCCGCGGCTCTTTCGGCGAATATGATCATTGCCGAGGTCAATCGTCGCATGCCGCGTACGCTGGGGGACAGCTTCATCCACGTCTCGAAGATCGACACTTTCGTCGAGGTGGATCGTGACCTGGACGAATTCCGACCCGAGCCCGCCAGCGAGGTCGAACGGCAGATCGGCGCCAACGTGGCTTCGCTCATCGAGGACGGCGCCTGCCTGCAACTGGGCTTGGGATCCATCCCCAATGCGGTGCTGGACCACCTCGACGACCGCCAGGATCTGGGCGTCCACACCGAGATGTTCACCGAAGCGTTGCCCGGCCTGGTCGATCGGGGTATCGTCACCGGCGAGCGGAAGAATTTTCATCCGGGCAAGGTGGTTGCCGGATTCATCATGGGCACCCGCGACGTCTACGATTTTGCCCACGACAATGCGCTCATCGAATTCCATCCCACCGACTACGTGAACCACCCGGTCAATATCGCGCGCAACGACAACATGGTGGCGGTGAACAGCGCCATCCAGATCGATCTGACTGGCCAGGTGTGTTCCGATTCTATCGGCGAGACCATCTACAGTGGCTTCGGCGGGCAGGCCGATTTTATGCGTGGTGCAGCCATGAGCAAGGGCGGCCTGCCGATCATCGCCCTGCCGTCGGTGACCAGCGACGGTGTCACGTCGCGTATAGTCCCGAACCTGGACCAGGGTGCGGGTGTGGTTCTGACCCGGGCCGACGTGCACGTGGTCGTGACCGAGTACGGGGTGGCCCATATGCTCGGGCGCAACGTGCGTCAACGGGCCGAGGCCCTGATCAATATCGCCCACCCCCGTTTCCGCGATACGCTGATCGCGACGGCCCGCCAGCGCGGACTCTTCGGTCGGATCTTTGCGGGGACCGATCTGGCTTGAGGGATCGGCGGATCAACTGGTGACCGGAATACCGGAGGTGTCGGTGTCGCGGTAGCGGCTGAGGATCTCTTCGACCCCCGCCAAGTTGTCCAGGAAGAGCTCCGCCAATTGTGGATCGAGCATTCGGCCACTCTCCAGACGCAGATGGTCCGCCGCTTCGGCCACGGTCCAGGCCCGTTTGTAAGGCCGCTCCGCGGTCAGCGCCTCGAAGACATCACACACCGCAGTTATTCGGCCCTCGATGGGTATCTCCTTCGCCCGCAAACCCCGTGGATATCCGGTGCCGTCCCAGTGCTCATGATGGGTCAGGGCGATGTCGCGGGCCATGATCAACAGTTCCGAATCGGGATCGGCCAGGATCCGGGCGCCCAGGTCGGTGTGGGTCTGCATGATCCGGCACTCGGCCTCGGTATGGGGCCCGGGCTTCAGCAGAACGGCGTCGGGGATGCCGATCTTGCCTATGTCGTGCATCAGGCTGGCGGTGGCAAGAGTTTCGGCCTGGTCCCCGGGCATGTCCGCCGCCTGGCCCAATAGGGCACACAATTTGCCGAGACGAACGATGTGTTGGCCGGTGTCGACATCGCGGGCCTCGGCTGCTCGGGCCAGTCGATGCACGATGTCGCGCCGCGTACGCAATAGCTCGGTGGAGCGTTCGGACACCAGTTCATCCAGCTGGTCCCGGTGGCGTTTCAGCTCGAGGTGAGTGCGAACTCTCGCCTTGACGATAGCCGGATGGAAGGGCTTGGCGATGTAGTCCACCGCGCCCAGGTCCAGACCTCGGGCTTCGTCACCGGGAGCGGTGCGTGAGGTGATGAAGATCACCGGGATATCGGCGACCGCGGGTCTCGACCGAAGTTCGGCGCAGGCTTCGTATCCGTCCATGTCCGGCATGAGGATGTCCATGAGGATCAGGTCAACATCGCCGGGTAACCGGTCCAGCAGGGCCAGAGCCTCTCGAGCGCCCCGGGCCGATAGTACGCGATAGGTATCGGACAGGACCGCGCCAAGCGCCTCGAGGTTCAAGGGCGAGTCGTCCACGATGAGGACGGTTGCCGGCCGCCGGTCCTCGCCGCTGCTTTCCCCGGTCTCCTTCTGCGGTCGGCCGGCCTGCTGGCTCGTGTTGAACTCTGCCAGCAGGGCGCGCATGGTCCGCAGGGTTCCTTTGAAAGCTCCGGCGAGGTCAGGGGGCACTTCGAGTGGCAGGAGCGAGCCCCGTCTCGCGATCTCCTCCAGTCGGGCGGCCTGGTGCTGGATCTCGCCGGCGGACAGGTTGCCGGCCGTGCCCTTGAGGGTGTGGGCCAGCCGAATCGTTCGATCACGATCGCCCGCGGCAAGGGCCCCGTTCAGCAGATCCAGATCCTGACCGTGCTGGTCGATGAACATACTGATCAATCGGGCCAGCAGGGGTCGCTTGCCTCCCAGTCGGGCCAGCGCCTCGGCAAGATCCAGACCCGGGGTCGGGGAAGCATGGGGCGTCCGTGTGTCGGGGGAATTGGCTGGCGGAGGTGGTACCGTGGATCCGTGTCCTGCGGACTCCGATCCCGACGGTGTGGCCAGGGCGAGGATGCGGCTGGTCAGTTCAGCCGGGTCGATCGGCTTGGGCAGGAAGTCGTTCATCCCGGCGGCCAGGCACTCGTCCCGGTCGGTAGCTCGGGTGTTGGCAGTCAGGGCGACAACAGGCAATTCCTCCAGACCGTCGATCCCGCGCAGGCACCGGGTCGCGCCGATACCGTCGAGCACCGGCATCTGCAGATCCATCAGCACGAGGTCGAATCTGTGTGATCTGACCGCAGCGATGGCTTCGTCGCCGTTGACCGCCGTTTGTACGGCAGCGCCGCGCCGTTCGAGCACGTCGGAGATCACTTCCCGGTTGATGGCATTGTCGTCCACCAGCAGGATTGCGAATCCCGCCAGGGGACGGGAGGTATTCGGGGACCGCCGGCCTGAAGCAGCGAGTCGCCGGGTATGAAACTCGGCCGCCTCTCGCGGCGACGGAATCGGGAAGGGCAGGTTGAAATGGAAGGTGGATCCGATGCCGACGGCGCTCTCGACCCGGATATCGCCGCCCATCAGTCCACAAAGTTTGTGGCAGATGGCCAGGCCGAGGCCGGTGCCCCCAAAGCGTCGAGCGGTCGAACTGTGGGCCTGGTTGAAGGAACCGAAGAGATCCGCCAGACGATCGTCGGGGATGCCGACTCCCGTATCTCGTACGGCGAATTCGAGCCGGACTTGGCGCTCGTCTATTCCGGTGGCGCGCACTGCCAGGGTGACTTCACCCGCCGTGGTGAATTTCAGGGCGTTGCTTACCAGGTTGACCAGGATCTGCCGCAGGCGTACCGGGTCGCCCACGAGCACGTCGGGGACACCGGAGCTGTCGATGCTGAAGCGAAGATCGAGATTTTCGGCGCGCACGGCGAACATTCCAGTCACCTGTTCGAACGTTTCTTCAGGCTGGAAGGGAATCTGTTCGAGGATCATCTTGCCGGCTTCGATCTTCGAGAAATCCAGGATGTCGTTGATGATATCCAGCAGAGAATGGGCGGCGTCGTCCAGTTTTCCCAGATAGTCCCGTTGACGATCCGATAGATCCGTCTGAAGGATCAGATCGGCCAAGCCGATGACGGCCCCCAAAGGGGTTCGGATCTCGTGGCTCATGTTGGCCAGGTACTCGCTCTTGGCCTGGTTGGCCTGGTCCGCTTCCTTGGAGAACCGCCGGGCCTGTTCCAGGGCCTCGGCGAGGACCGCATTGGTCTGCTCCAGTTCATTCCGGATCTGGCGCACCTGCTGGTCCGCTCGCCATTTGGCCGTTACCTGGCGACCGACCCAGATGGTTCCGGTCCTCCGACCGTCACGATCGACCAAGGGGTGGGCGTGGAAGTCGTAGAGTTCCCGTTGTCCGTTTCGATCGGCCAACCAGAGTTCCCGTCGATCAGCGTCTGTTTCGTCGCCGCCGGCCGCACCGGGATTCAGACTCCGGCAGATGTCGATGCCCAGATCGGCGTCGGTGAGTCCGGGGATGTCGGTGGTGTCGCGACCAAGGAACCGGGCAAAGGCCAGATTGCAATCGAGATAGCGCTGTTCCGAGTTCAGCAGGAAGATCAGGTCCTCGATGGAGTCGAACACGCTTCGACGCAAGGCGCGGTCCGCTGCGAAGCGTCGCTGGGTATGACCGCGTTGCCGTCGCATCGACCACGCGGCGAAAGCGACGGCGCAGCTTTGGCCTGCCAGGAAGATCACTACCGTCAGAGGAGAGGAGTGGCTCTGCATGCGTATGGCCAGAGCGGTACTCGCTATCAGGGCAGCCAGTGCGGGCAACCACCACCGGCTCCGGGACCACGCAGGCGCTGGCAGAGAATCTCTCGATAGTGTCTTTGGCAGGGTCAAATCGGCTCCCATTGGTTCTTCGCACCATCTCCAGATATCGACCGGAGGCGCCCTCGATTGACTATGTTTCGCAGTTGCGATCTCCGCGGGGTTGACATATCGTCAAAACGCTGACAATTTGTCTGCCCCGTCCCGCATCACCCAATTCAGGAACTGGAGCGTATCGGCGATGAACGCGAGGCCAGAAAACAGCAGAGGACGCGAGGGCAGCGGTACCGACGCCGTATTGGAGGCCCGCAAGGATATCACCATCCTGGTCGTCGACGATGAGCCCGAATTGTGTCGGGCGCTGGGCAAGCTGCTGGCCCGAAACGGTTACACCGTGATGACCGCCGGCAACGGTGAGGAGGGGTTGACCCTGCTGCGGCAGGAGGACATCAACCTCGTTCTTTCGGACCTGCAAATGCCGATTATGGGCGGACTGGATCTCCTGAAAGCGGCCCGGGTTGTGTCGCCGGCCACGGAGTTCGTGATCATCACCGGCCACGGCACCATCGAGACCGCCGTCGATGCCATGAAAATGGGAGCTTACGACTTCGTGGAGAAACCCTTCTCCACCACCACGACCCTGAAAGTGGTGGGCAAGGCACTGGAGAAGCAGCAACTGATTGCCGAAAACCTGGAACTACGTCGCCGATTGGAAGAGATCCAGAACTCCCACGACATCATCGGCAAGAGCGAGGTCATGCGGCAGGCGGTGGAGACGTCGCGCCAGGTAGCCTCGAGCTCTGCCACCATCCTGCTGACGGGCGAGAGCGGCACGGGCAAGGAGGTCTTTGCGTCTGCTATCCACCGCTGGAGTGAGCGATCCAAGCAGCAAATGGTGCGGGTCAGTTGCGCCGCCCTTCCTGAGAACCTGCTGGAAGCGGAGCTTTTTGGCTACGAGAAGGGCGCCTTCACCGGGGCGGTGGGCCGGCGCAAGGGCCGCTTCGAGATCGCCCATCGGGGTACCCTGTTCTTGGACGAAGTGGGGGAAATGTCCCTCACGACACAGGTCAAGTTGCTGCGTGTCCTGCAGGAGAACGTCATCGAACGCCTGGGTGGCGGTGAACCCATCGAAGTCGACGTTCGGATCATTGCTGCGACGAACGCGAACCTGGCGACCATGGTCGCCGAAGGTACCTTCAGAGAAGATCTCTACTACCGGCTGGACGTGATCAATCTGGAACTGCCGGCGTTGCGCCACCGCGGTGAGGACGTGATCCTGCTGGCCAACTACTTCTTGCACGTTTATGGCGAAAAGAACGGCAAGGAACTGGGTGGCTTCAGCGCCGGAGCTCTTGAGGCGCTGACCCGCTACGCCTGGCCCGGCAATGTGCGTGAACTGGAGAATGCCGTCGAAAGAGCCGTGGTGCTGAGCAAAGACCAGGTGGTGGATGTGGATGTGCTGCCTAGATCGGTGGTCATGGGACGCAAGCGTTTCGATACGGTGAACATCCCTGTGGGCACGACCCTGCGGGACGCTGAGATGGAATTGATCCGGGCCACTCTCGAGAGCGCGGGAGGGGATAAGGAAACCGCGGCGAACATCCTGGGGATCGCTTCGCGCACTATCTACCGGAAATTGCAGTAAAACCCCGGTACCGGCCGCCTTGACCCCCTTTTGGGGGGTTGCTATATTGGCGCCGCTCAAGCCAGCCGGATTGCGAGAGTGGCGGAACTGGCAGACGCGCAGGATTTAGGTTCCTGTGGGGAAACCCGTGGGGGTTCGAGTCCCCCCTCTCGCACCAGATTAGTGGCCCCAACCGGGGCCGGGTCGATCGCCGGGACCAGCGTTTCCCTGATCGGCCAGACGATTCCCAACGCCGAAACGAGGATGCAGATCCATGGCCGAGAATCAGCTGAACGAGACCGGTCCCATTCGGACCACGGTGGAGTCCCCCGAATCCTGGCAGCGCGTCGTCAAGGCAGAGGTCGAGCGCTCTCTGTTCGACCAGGAATACTCTCGCCGGTTGAAGCAGGCCGCCAAGGCCCATCAGCGGCCGGGCTTCCGGAAGGGACGCACTCCCAAGGCCGTGGTGGAAAAGGAAATGGGCGATATGCTGCGCATGGAGACCATGGAGGCGCTGGTGCCCAAGGCCTGGATGGCTGCGGTACTCGAACACAAGCTGGCGCCCATCACCGACCCGGCGCTGGAGAACCTCGAGTTCGGCGACGAAGGGCCCATGAGATTCGATCTGGTTGTGGAGGTCCGGCCCGATGTCGAGCTCGGCGACTACGAAGGGTTCTCCGTCAAGAAGCGCGCTGCCGAGGTTTCCGACGGTGATGTCGACGAGGTGCTGGGGCGCCTGCGCGAGAGTCGGGCAGTGTTCGAGATGGTGGATCGCGAAGCCGGCGAGGGTGATCAGCTGACCATCGACCTGATTCCCGGCGCCGTGGACGGCCAACCGGACGAAGCCAGGAAGATCGAGGATCAGAAATTCATCCTGGGCTCGCCCAACAACCTGCCTGCCTTCAACGAGGAACTGACCGGCTCCGCCGCCGGCCAGGAGCGAGATGTGACGGTTGTCTATCCCGATGATCATCCCAACGACTCCTTACGGGGCCAGACGATGTTGTTCCACTGTGAGATCAAGGAAGTGGCTGCCAAGACCCTGCCGGAGCTGGACGACGAGTTTGCCGGGGCCGTGGCCGAGGGCAAGACTCTGGAGCAGATGCAGCAGGATATCCGCGCCGATCTGCTGAAGGACACCGATTTGCGCATCGGCCGCGAGCTCGACCGACAGATCCTGGCGGAACTCGTTCGCCGACACGACGTATCTCTACCACCGTCAATGGTTCAGCGCTATCTGGAGTCGGGCGTGGAGGAATTGCACCGCAGGAACCTGCAGTCCGGACGCCCCAATTCCGACGAAGAGGACAAGCAATATCTGGATTCGGGCCGTCCTCATGCTGAGAACGCCTTGAAGGGCATGCTGCTGATGGAAGCGGTGCGTCAGAAGGAAGAGATCAAGGTCACGGACGAAGACGTCGATGAACGCATCGTAGAGATCGCCACCGAAAACGGGTTCGATGTTGACCGCTACCGAGAATTCGTCAACAGTGGTGACGAGAAGGAACGTCTGGAATTCGACCTGCAGGAACGCAGGACCTATGACCTGCTGCTATCCCGGGCAGTGATCGAGGACGTTCCCGCCGACACGGAAGTCTTTGCCGAAGAGGAGTCATAATGCTGGTACCGGTAGTCGTTGATCAGACCAGCCACGGAGAGCGCGCGTACGACATCTATTCGCGACTGCTCAAGGACCGGATCGTTTTTCTGGGATCGCCGGTGGATGATAACATCGCGAACCTGGTCATCGCCCAGATGCTGTTTTTGCAGGCGGAGGATCCCGAACGGGATATCTATTTGTACATCAACAGCCCCGGGGGAAGTGTGACCGCAGGTCTTGCGATCTACGATACGATGCAATACATTACAAATGATGTTGTTACGATCTGCATGGGACAGGCCGCGAGCATGGGCGCCGTGCTGCTGGCAGCAGGTGCTGACGGCAAGCGTTCGGCCCTTCAGAACGCCCGGGTGATGATTCATCAGCCTCTTGGCGGCAGCCAGGGACAGGCCAGCATGCTGGAGATCTATACCAAGGAGATCCTCAACATCCGGGACAAGTTGTACGGCATTCTCGCCAAGCACACCACCCAGGATCAGGAAAAGATCGCCACTGACAGTGACCGCGACTTCTTCATGTCCGCGGAAGAGGCCTGCGAGTACGGACTGGTCGACAAGGTGATAGAAAGTCGCAGCGAGATCGTCCCGGACAAGGACGACAAGGACGACAAGAAGGACAAGAAGGACAAGAAATAGGCGACGGGATCCGTTCCCGTTTTGCCATCAGCTGTGCCGGGCGGTTTACCAACCGCCCCGGCCGGCCACCGGAGGAGTCATGAAGCGACGGCAGAACGGTAGTCCCCAGATGATCAAGTGCTCGTTCTGTGCCCGTGGCCAGGATGAAGTCGCCAAGCTGGTTGCCGGACCCTCCAGCGTTTATATCTGCAGCGAATGCATCAAGCTCTGCAATGATATTCTGGAAGGGGAGCTGCTGGACGAGACGTCTCTGGCGCCGCCCAAGTTTCCCAAGCCTCGCGAGATTCACGAATACCTGGATCAGTATGTCATCGACCAGGACGAGGCCAAGGTCAGCCTCTCTGTGGCGGTCTACAATCACTACAAGCGCATTCACCAGAAGAAGACCAGCGACGGCGTCGAGATAGACAAGAGCAACATCCTGCTGCTGGGAAACACCGGTACGGGCAAGACGCTGCTAGCCCAGACCCTGGCGCGATTCCTGAATGTCCCGTTTGCCATTGCCGACGCCACGGCCTTGACCGAGGCGGGCTATGTGGGCGAGGATGTTGAGAATATCCTGGTCCGACTGCTCCAGGCGGCGGACTACAATATTCCCGCCGCGGAGCAGGGTATCGTCTACGTGGATGAGATCGACAAGATCGGTCGCAAGAGCGGCAACCCGTCCATCACCCGCGACGTCTCGGGCGAGGGAGTACAGCAGGCGCTGTTGAAGATCCTCGAAGGGACCGTGGCCAACGTGCCGCCCCAGGGTGGGCGCAAGCATCCCCAGCAGAAGTACCTCGAGGTCAATACCAAGAACATCCTGTTCGTCTGTGGTGGAGCCTTCCAGGGCCTGGAAAAGATCATCGAACGACGGGTCGGCAAGAACGTCCTGGGTTTTGCCCGAGAAGAGGAGTTCTCCATCAGCGAGGAGCGGGACGAATTCCTGGGCCTGGTGGAATCCCAGGATCTGATGCAGTTCGGGTTGATCCCCGAGCTCATCGGTCGGTTGCCCGTGATCACCCACATGCACGAACTGGACGCCCATGCCATGGTGCGAATCCTGCAGGAACCCCGCAACGCCCTGACCAAGCAGTACAGCAAGCTGCTGGACATGGAGAGCGTGGAGCTGGTCTTCCAGCCCGGAGCCCTGGAGGCCATCGCCGACCTGGCCATCAAACGCAAGACCGGCGCCCGCGGCCTGCGTTCCATCCTGGAGAACATCATGCGCGATACGATGTTCGAGATTCCTTCCCAGGATGACGTCCGACAGGTTATCATTACCCGCGAAACCGTCGAGAAGCAGGCCGACCCTGAAGTGGTGCTGGGCGAACCGCCGATCGACATCAAGGAAGCCTGATCTCCCAGCATTGAATCCAGATTGCCGGGCCGTCTAGAGACTGCCCGGATACTGGCGGATGCCGCCGGAACCCGCCAGCAGCGGAGTTTGGCCCGGGCCCGCCGTTGCCCTGTACCGGTTCAACCGGTCCGAGGAGTATGATGAATCCGTCCGAATTCGTGATTAGCCGCGATGGTGAGGAACTGGTCCTCCCGGCGGCCCTGCCCCTGTTGCCTCTGCGAGACGTGGTCGTTTTTCCCTACATGGTCACACCTCTGCTGGTGGGCCGATCCGCCTCCGTGGCGGCGGTCGAAGCGGCCATGGAACGGGATAAATACCTCTGCGTCATCTCGCAGCTTGAGGCTGAGGTCGACGAGCCCGAGGCCAAGGACCTGTTCAGCGTGGGCACGGTCATCAAGGTGCTGCAGATCATCCGCACGCCTGATGAGACCTTGAAGATCCTCGTCGAAGGCGTGTCCCGGGTCCACGTACACGACGTGGTGACGACAGACAGCTACCAGGAAGTGGATGTCTCGCCATTGCTCGAAGAGACCACCGCGGGTCCGGAGATGGAGGCTCTCAGTCGCTCCATCAAGGAACGTTTCAAGGAGTACGTCCGGTTGAACAAGCGACTGCCCGACGAGGTGCTGTTGTCAGTGTTGAATCTGGACGAGATAGGCAGGATGGCAGATTCGATCAGCGCCTACATCCTGGGTAAGGTACCTCTCAAACAGGAACTCCTGGAAGAGCCCAGCCTGAATCGACGTCTGACCCGTATCAATCAGATCCTGGCCAGTGAGCTGGATATCTTGGAGATCGAACAGCGTATCGATACCGAGGTCCAGTCCCAGGTGCAGCGCAATCAACGGGAATTCTACCTGAACGAACAGATGCGCGCCATTCGCAAGGAACTGGGTTACACCGGTGACGATGATTCCGAGATCGAGGACTATGCCACCCGGATCGAGGCCAGCGCGATGACCGCCGAGGCTCTGGAGGTGGCCCGCCGCGAGTTGGCTCGGCTGGAGCGGATGTCTCCCATGAGTCCCGAGGCGACGGTCGTTCGCAACTACCTGGACACATTGCTGGTGTTGCCCTGGAAGAAGAAGTCGCGCGATCGCATCGATACGGCCAAGGTGCGCGAACATCTGGATGCCGACCACTATGGTCTGGAGAAGGTGAAGGAGCGCATCCTCGAGTTCCTGGCGGTCTACAAACTCACCCGCAAGCTGCAGGGCAGTATCCTGTGCCTGGTGGGACCTCCGGGTGTGGGCAAGACCAGCCTGGGCAGGAGCATCGCCGACAGCATGAATCGGAAGTTCGTGCGCATCAGTCTGGGCGGTGTGCGCGACGAGGCCGAGATACGAGGCCACCGGCGAACCTACATCGGCAGCAAGCCGGGCCGGGTCATCGACTCGTTGCGCAAGGCCGGCACGCGCAATCCGGTCTTTTTGTTGGACGAGATAGACAAGATGGGCTCGGATTTTCGGGGTGATCCCGCCTCGGCTCTGCTCGAGGTACTGGATCCCGAACAGAACGCGACGTTCAGCGACCACTACCTGGAAGTGGAGTTCGATCTGAGCAACGTGATGTTCATCACGACCGCCAATAGTCTGCACACGATTCCGCCGGCCCTTGAGGACCGCATGGAAATCATCAGGATTCCGGGCTATCTGGAACACGAGAAGCTCATCATAGCCGAGCGATTCCTGGCTCCCCGCCAGATGCAGCGCAATGGGGTTTCCGACTGGACCGGGGGATTCAAGAGATCGGCCTTCCAAGCCATCATCGATGGCTACACCCGGGAGGCGGGAGTCCGTAATCTAGAACGCGAGATCGCCGGTATCTGCCGTAAGGTAGCCAAGCACAGGGCCGAGAAGGACGTGTTCCCCGGAGCGGTCACTGGGCGTGCGGTGCAGAAGTATCTGGGCATTCCGAAGTTTCGCCGCCAGGTGGTGGACCGGGATCCGGAAGTGGGTGTCGTGGTGGGCCTGGCCTGGACCATGGCCGGCGGTGAGATCCTCGAAATCGAGGTGGCTTCGGTCCCCGGGGGCAGTGGTAAGATCACCATCACGGGCAACCTCAAGGACGTCATGAAGGAATCCGCTGAGGCGGCCCTCAGCTATGCCCGGGGCCTTTGCAGTGAAATGTCCGGCAAGTGGTTCAAGGAGAACCAGATCCATATCCACATCCCCGAGGGCGCCATCCCCAAGGACGGCCCCAGCGCGGGCATCGCCATGGCGACGGCCATTGTTTCGTTGCTGCGCGGAGTACCGGTTCGACCTGATGTGGCTATGACCGGTGAGGTGACGCTGCGGGGCAAGGTGCTGCCCATCGGCGGACTGCCGGAAAAGGCGGTGGCCGCCCTGCGGGCCGGCTCCGAACACCTGATCATTCCCCGGGACAACGAGAAAGACTATCGCGAACTGGCGCCGGTGATCCGCCGCCAGCTCACCGTCCACCTGGTCGACACCATGGACCAGGTCCTGGATCTGGCGCTGGTCAAGAAGGCCAAACCGCGTCGCGCCGCCCGGGGGCGTACCACCGCCGCCCCTCGGGCCAGGCAGTGAGGGGCTAGCGTGCAGGTAGAGTTCATTACCAGCAGTCCCGATCTGGCCGGACGGCCCGCCGAGATTCTGCCTGAGATCGCCTTTATCGGCCGCAGCAATTGCGGAAAGTCGTCGCTCATCAATCATTTTCTGCGGCGCTCGGGACTGGCGCGCACCAGCGGCCAACCCGGCAAGACCCGCCTCTTGAACTACTATCTTGTCGATGGGCGCTACTATGTCGTGGATCTGCCGGGATATGGTTTCGCCAAGGTCAGCAAGGCCCAACGGGCCCGGTGGCGCGAGCTGTTTCAGCGCTTTCTCGGCGCGCAGGACCGTCCCCTGGCCGTGTTTCAACTCCTGGATGTTCGGCACCGGCCTTCGCCCGAAGACCTGGAAGTAGCCGGCTGGATTCTCGAAGCCGGACACCCACTGGCCCTGGCAGTCACCAAGATCGATAAAACAGGAACCAATTCCCGCCCGGGACGCTATCAAGAGATCATTCGGGCGCTGAATGTGCCGGCGGACACTCCGTTTTTTCCCACTTCCTCCCGGCTGGGCTCCGGCCGGGAGGAAATGCGTGCCTGGGTGGAGGCGCTCCTGGCGGCCAACGCTGCCGGCGAGTGAATTGACGCTGTCGTTGCATCAAGGGTATAATGGGTGCGTGCGGATCACCTTACGCCGCTGGAAGGCATCGCCGCTTCGCCCAGGGTGACATCATGAACCGGACCCGATCCACAGGACTGCTTGCGTGCGCCGTCGCCACGGCGCTCGGAGCGTTTTTGTGGCTGAATCCGGCACTGGCCACGGAGGCGGACATGGCCCAGTTGCCGGTCACCGCTCCGAATTTGTGTCTGGCCTGTCACACCCAGGAATCACCGTCGCCCGGATTCGCCGATCTGAATCATTTCGGAGCGGATTTCCTGGAAAACGGTCGCGTGTGGAATTCGGATCTGGCCCAGCTGGATTCGGATAACGACGGTTGCGTGAACGGAGTCGAAGTGGGCGACGCCGATGGTGATGGCAACGCCGACGGAAATGTCGAGGAGCAATCGGGAAATCCCGGCGTTCACGACGACTGCGGATCGGGCCAGCTGGTGGATGAGAAAACCTGGGGTGCCCTCAAAGCAATGTTTGACGGTCGCTGACAGTGGGGCGATAATGTCGGCGTATCAGACAACCCGGTTTTTCGGGTTTTTTTTGTGACCAGGCACCGGGAATACCTTGTTTCTCCCGGCGTCCGGTGAATCATGGAGATTACAGTGGAAAACAGAGTGATCATCGGTGGCCAGTGGGGCGACGAAGGCAAGGGCAAGATCGTCGACGCCTTGAGCCAGGGCGTGGACTGGGTGCTGCGATATCAGGGCGGCGCCAATGCGGGGCACACGATTTACATCGGAGAGCAGAAGCACGTGCTGCACCTGGTGCCCTCGGGAGCATTGCGCGAGGGTGTCAAGTGCCTGCTCGGTGGCGGGATGGTTATCGACCCCTGGAGTTTGCGGGACGAGATCATTGCCCTGGAGGAACAGGGCTTCATGGTGCGTGACCGGATGTATATCTCGGCTTCGGCTCACCTGCTGATGCCTTTCCACAAGCGGCTGGATGAGCTGCGGGAAACCCGGCTCAAGCGCAAGAGCATCGGCACGACCGGTCGCGGAATCGGACCGGCCTACCTGGACAAGATCCAGCGCACGGGACTGCGCATGGGCGATCTCCTGTTGCCCCGGGAGAACCTGGAACGCAAGGCCATCGAACGGATCCTGTCGACCAACGAGATTCTCAGCGATTTCTACGATGCCGACCCGCTGCCCGCCAGTGTGGTGGCAGAGGAGCTGTGCGTACTGGCTCAATCCATGGCGCCCATGGTGGTCAATCCCTACGAGGTGCTCAGACCGGTTCGGGAGGGTCGCGAGAGCGCCCTTTTCGAAGGGGCCCAGGGAACGATGCTGGACATCGATCATGGCACCTATCCCTTCGTCACCAGCAGCAACAGCACCATCGGCGGCGCCTTGACCGGCACCGGGCTACCGCCCCGCTCCCTGGGGGAGATCAACGGCATCTTCAAGGCCTACTGCACTCGCGTGGGCAACGGGCCTTTCCCCAGTGAATTGCTGGGCGGCCAGGGTGACGAGTTGCGCGAGGCCGGCGGAGAGTACGGTGCCACGACCGGACGGGCTCGGCGTTGCGGCTGGTTCGACATGGTGGCCGCTCGTTACGCCGTGGACACCAATGGTATGACCGGCGTGATCATCACCAAGCTGGATGTTCTTGATACGCTCTCGACCGTACAGGTGGCTACTGCCTACGAACTGGATGGCGAAGAACTGGATGTTTATCCGTTGCGCAGCGAAGCGTTACCCCGCTGTCATCCTGTCTATCGGGAGTTCCCCGGCTGGGAAAAACCGACCAGCGAGTGCCGCCGGCTGACCGATCTGCCGGCCGCGGCCCGCAAGTATCTGCAGTACCTCGAGGAGCAGCTCGGTACCCTCATCGTGGGTGTGAGCGTGGGCCGTGATCGCGAGCAGATGATCTGGACCGAAACCGGGGTGTCGACGTAGAGCGTGGGCCGGAACCGACAGCCAGCCAGGGCCCTTTTCTTTGACACCTCCGAGCAGGCTTTCTATATTGCCTGTCGCCCGCGGCGACCCGCGGAACCCGCATTTCGGTGGGCCGCTAGCTCATCAGGTAGAGCATCTCCCTTTTAAGGAGAATGTGTCAGGTTCAAGTCCTGAGCGGCCTACCATCGAAACGCCTCCCCGGATCCTCTCGACGACCTGTTTCGTTTTTTTCGATTTACCCCTCAAGTTTCCCTCCCCGCGGCCGACAACCTAGACATGAGGCGAGAACCGCCTTGTGCAGATCCGGAGGGTTGGCGCACGCTCCGGGTCCGCAGCGACTTCCTATACGGAGTTTCGCTCGCGAAAGAAGGACCGACACCATGAGCATTCGCATCAACCGCGGACAGCAGTCCACCCTCAGTGCCCTGCGCAATTCCCGCGAGAATCGGCGGGAACTGGAAAAGACCCTGGAAAAGCTGGCCAGCGGCCACAAGATCAACCGCGCCGCAGACGATGCGGCGGGATTGGCCATTGCCGAGCAGATGAGCGAGGCCCTCAAGGGACTCGAGCAGGGGATGGAGAATGTCTACGACGGTCTCTCGATGATCCAGACCGCCGACGGGGGACTGGACCAGATGACCGAGAACCTCCACCGCATGCGCGAGCTGGCCATGACCTCGGCCAACGGAACGCTCAATCCCGGGCAACGGGACGCGATCCAGGGCGAGTTCCAGGCGTTGCAGGCGGAAGTGGACCGGATCAGTGCCACCACCGAGTTCAACGGGACCGGACTGCTGGACGGCTCGGCGGGGGACGTGGAGATTTCCCTGGGTACGGGCGCTTCGGGGCCCGATGCCATAGAGGTTGAACTGGGCACGAGCATGGACGCCGCGGCGCTGGGAATCGGCGCCTCGCGGGTCGACGGTCCCGATCCCAGTCTGGCCCTGGGCGCGTTGGAGGATGTGGATGCAGCTCTGCAGCGCATCAGCACCCAGCGAGCGGATCTGGGAGCGACGGCCAACCGGCTGGTCAGTGCCCAACAGGGATTGGCGGTGACCGTGGAGAACACCTTCGCCGCCCGTAGCCGGATCATTGACACGGACTACGCCCTGGAGGCGTCGAAGCTGGCGGCGCAACAGGTCCGCGGCGAGGCCAGCAATGCCGTGTTGATCCAGACCCGGGGTCTGGCGGCCACGGCCCTGAACCTCCTGAAGTAGACGCGGCGGTACGCCGATTGCTGGTCACCGCGAAAACGAAGGCGCCGGACCCTGGGTCCGGCGCCATTTTCGTCTCTCATCGTGCCGACCGAGGCCGGGCCCGGGAACTAGTTTCCGTAGGCCTTGGTCCAGGTCTCGTCGAACTCGTCGATGGTCTCCTCGAACATTTTCATGGCCGCGAGGATGGGTGCGGAGGTTTCCAGATCCACGCCGGCGCTGCGCAGGATGTCCAGCGGCGGAGCCGAGGAACCGGCCTTCAACATGTTGTTGATGTAGATCTCGGAGGCATCCTGGCCGTCCTCGCTGATCTTGTCGGCCAAGGCCAAACCGCTGGTCAGGCCGGTGGCGTAGGTGAAGACGTAGAAGTTGTAGAAGAAGTGGGGGATGAACATCCACTCGCACTCGTCGTCGTCGGCGAGTTCGAACTCGGGGCCGTAGTACTCGCGGATCATGTCCCCGTACAGACCGTTCATGAAGTCGGCAGTCAGGGGGTTGCCCTTCTCAGCGTGCTCGTGGAATCGCAATTCGAAGTCCGCGAAAAGCGTCTGACGGAAGATCGTCAGGCGGATGCTCTCGAGCCGCTGATTCAGCAGTAGCAGCTTCATGTCCGTTTCCTTGGCCTTCTCCAGCAGATAATTCGTCAGCACGGCCTCGTTGCAGGTCGAGGCGACCTCGGCCAGGAACGTGGTGTAGCCCTGGTAGATGTGCGGCTGGGTGCGGTTGCTGTAGACCGAGTGCAGGGCGTGGCCCATCTCGTGGGCGGTGGTCGAGACCGCGTCCAGCGAGTTGTCGAAGTTGTGCAACACGAACGGGTGGACGTCCCGGGCCAGCACGCCGTTGCTGTAGGCGCCGCTACGCTTGGCTTCGTTGGGATAGACATCGATCCAGCCGCTGGCCGGGTCCATACCTTCCTTCAACAGCTCCACGTACTCCTTGCCCATGGGCTCGAGGCCTTTGGCGATGAGCTCGCGGGCCTCATCGTAAGTGTATTCCGGCTCGACGCCCTCAATCATCGCGTTGTACAGGTTCGGGAAGGTCAGGGGACCGTCCAGGCCCATCACCTTGCGCCGCAGGGAAACGTACTTGTGCAGGGTATTGGGCAGGCTCTCGCGTATCGTATCGATGAGCATCCGGTAGGCCGTGGTCGAGATGTTGTCCGGTGACAGCGAGGCCTCGAGGCAATTGTCGTAGCCGCGGGCGTCCTTGGACATGATGTGGGACTTGACCACACCGTCGACCAGGACGGCGAAGGTGTTTTCATATTCCCGCAGGGTACCGAAAAAGGCGGCGGCGGCCTGTTTCCGTACGGCGTAGCTGTCATCCGAACGCAGAGCCGAGAAACCACTGACGGTCACCGGAATGGTCTCACCCTCGGCATTCACGATGCTGGGGAATTTCATGTCCACGCCCAGCAGGGCTTCGTGGGCATCGCTGGGCACGGAGCGCATGTTGCCCGTCAGGGCCATCAGGCGTTCCTCGGGGGCGGACAGGGTGTTGTCCTTCTGGCGCCACAGCTCGTCGAAGTAGTACTGGTAGACAGCCAGTTCCTGGTTCTCTCTCATGAACCCCTTGATGGTCTCGGGGTCGATCTCCAGCAACTCGGGCTCCATCCAGGAAGTGGCCTCACCAAAGGCGGGCATCAGGGCGGCGACCCTGCCCTGCATCTCGCGGTGCTGGCCATTGGCCTGGTCCACATCGTAGAGGGTCTGGGCGTAGACGTAGACCTTGTAGAGACGGTTGACCATCTCGAAGGTCAGGTCCTGGGCTTCCAGCATGACAACGGCGGATTCGGAGAGACGGCCCTGGTACTGGGTCAGCGAGGGGATGGCCTCGCTCAGCGCGGTCAGTTCCTTTTCCCAGGCGTCGTTGTCGGGGAATATGTCCGTCGAGTTCCATTGATATTCGGTGGGGATCTCGGAGCGGGGAGCCGTCGGATCGGGCACGTAGTCTGCAGCGACGGGACCGGCCAGCGTCAGACACGAAATGGCAGCCACGAGGACGGTGAACCCCGCCCAGCGGCGAAGACCCTGGTACGACATGAAGAACCTCCTGAAAGTCGAATCGGCGAACACCAGCCCGGCTCCTGGGGAGCCGGGCCGTCGGGGGGAATTTCTATATACTGACCGGAGAGTCCGACGCTGCCGAACACAGCCGGATACAGTCATGCATTGTCCTGCTAACGGCCCAGGGGCCGGTCGTACTCGTCCAGATCCCGGGGCAAGGCACCGGCCTTGTCGGGGAACGGAGGGATAACCACCTCGGTCACGACAAAAGTCTCGGCCACGGGGTCGTGATTGCACCGCAGCAGCAGATTGTCCATGTAGCCAACCACGAACAAATTGTCCGGACCGGTACCCCAGATACCAACCAGGCTTTCGATCCGATTGTAGAGCACCGAGCGCTCTCCGTCAGCGGTCTGATACACGACCTCCCCGTCATCGGTGACCATGTATAGATTACCGTCGTTGTCGAGCCACATGTCCCGGATGGCAGAGGCCACCCCTTCCGTTATATCGGGATAGGTCTTCGACCAGACGAGTCTTTCATTGGTATCACGGGTCAGCTGGAAGAGCCAGCCTTCGGACGTGCCCAGATAGTTGTTGGACAGCGCTGACGTGCTAGACGTCGTGCAGATAACCCACTCCGCGTCGACCTCGGGATCGCCGGAGATCGGGCGCAGCAGCCAGGGGAAGCTGGGCGTATACTGATCGTCCGGGGCCAGCACCATACCCTTGGTGCCGGCGATTCCCACCATCTCTCCCTCGAAAGCGGGATCGAAGTAGGCACCGCCGATGAAATAGGCGTTGATGGTGACGAGGGACGCGATATCCGCAGTCAGCGTCAACGTATCGGTGGGCGTACCGGATGCCGTGTCACGCAGGATGATATCGGAGGCCGTGCCGCCCCAGCCGCCACCGACGAGTTTGCGTAGGGTCCCTTCGTAGCCACAGGCGTAGATCTCGTCCTGGTATTCGCCCAGGCCATAGAGATTCTGGGCGGTGCCGGAGTCCATGGCATTCCAGGTTCCACTGGTATTGCGCCAGATCTTGCCACCGTGGCCACATGCATACAGCGTACCGTCACCGGGGCCCCAAATCCTGACGATGGGCAGATTTGTCCCCGACGATACCGAGGTCCAGGTCGAGCCGCCGTCGATGGAGCGGAACATGGCGCCAGAATTGCCGCAGGCGTACACGTCGTTGGGACCCGTCCCGTAGACGTCGAACAGCCATTCGCCCGCTTCCGGTGGGATGGGCTGGGGGAATGTGGGAGTCGTATCATCCTTGCCGCAGCCGGCAAGAATCAGGACAGCAGCCAGCATTGAGATTGCCAGCACGACCGCACCCTTGTTCCGGGCACTCAGGCCGCGGATTCCGGTCACGACAGACGCAATCATTTTCATTACAGCTATTTCCTCACGTTCAACAGGTGGGGAGAACGGGAACGGCCGACCGCCATGGTCCTTGCCGGGCGTATCTTGCGGAATTTCACCCAAGTACGATCCCAGCGGTTGGACCATCCATGCCCGCTGCGAGGCAGAGGCCGCAATCACATCCTATGAATATTAAGCATTCGAGTGGCGAAAGTCCACACCGCAACCAAGGATTGTCGAAACAGGCTTGCAGTTCCCGGGTCATGTGACAAGATTGTCCAATAGCATCGGTTAGTCATTGGCCTGCCAGTTAAACCGTGACCTCCGATTCCCCGCCTGAACAGGGGAACGGAACTGGAGAATACGACCATGACCGAGAGCAAACATCTGCCCGTGGATCCGGATCTGGACCTCTTCGACGCCATCGATCGCCTGCGCCGCGAGATGAACGCGGTCATTCTGGCTCATTTCTATCAGGAGCCGGATATCCAGGATATCGCGGACTTTGTCGGGGACAGCTTGGCTCTCAGTCAACGGGCCGCCGCAACCGACGCCGAGGTCATCGTGTTTGCCGGGGTCCATTTCATGGCCGAGACAGCAAAGATCCTGAATCCCGACAAGCAGGTGCTATTGCCGGATCTGGAAGCGGGGTGCAGCCTGGCCGATGGCTGTCCTCCCGACGAGTTCGCTGAATTCCTGAATCGATATCCGGGCCACAAGGTCGTCAGCTACATCAACTGCTCGGCCGATACCAAGGCCATGAGCGACGTGATCTGCACCAGCAGCAACGCGTTGAAGATCGTCCAGTCTTTCCCGGCAGAACAGCCCATCGTCTTTGCGCCTGATCGCTTCCTCGGTTCTTGGGTCTCGCGCCAGTTGGGTCGGGATCTGGTGCTGTGGCCGGGGTCTTGCGAGGTACACGAGACGTTCAATGAAAAGAAGCTGGTGGAACTGAAGGTCACCCACCCCGACGCAGTTGTCGCCGCCCACCCCGAGTGCCCCGAAGGAGTTCTGCAACACGCCGACCATGTGGGCAGTACGACCAGTATCCTGGCCTATGCGCGGAATACGGAGGCCCAGCGGATCATCGTGGTCACCGAGTCCGGCATCCTGCACCAGATGCGCAAGGAGAACCCGGACAAGGAACTGATCCCCGCGCCGGGTGCGGATGAATCGTGTAGCTGCAATGAGTGTCCTTACATGAAGAAGAATACCCTCGAGAAACTCTATCTCTGCATGCGGGATCGGACCCCGGAGATTCTGGTCGACGAGGCCCTGGCCCGGGAGGCCTTGGCTCCCATCGATCGGATGCTGGAATTGAGTCGATAGTCCGTCGGGAGTGACCCTTGCCAGTCAAGACACCCGTTTACCTGGACCATCACGCCACCACCCCCATCGATCCGCGCGTCCTGGAGGTGCTCCAGCGGGTTCAGCGCGACCAGTTCGGCAATCCGGCCAGCAGTGGTCACGCCTTCGGCTGGGCGGCGGCCAAGCTGGTGGACACGGCCCGTGAACAGGTGGCCGCTCTGCTGGGTGCCGGCGCTCGCGAGATCATCTTCACCTCCGGAGCCACCGAGTCGAACAATCTCGCCCTGCTGGGATGTGCTGAAGCCTACGCGGCACGGGGCCGACACCTGGTCACGACCAATCTGGAACACGAGGCGGTAGAGCTACCTCTGGCCCACCTGGCACAAGGTGGCTGGCGGGTAAGCACCGTAGCCGCCGGTACCGACGGCCTGATGATCCCTGAGGCGATTTCTTCGGCGCTGACAGCCGACACCGTACTGGTCTCGATGATCGCTGCCCAGAACGAGATCGGAACGATACAGCCGTTGGCCGAGGTGGGGCGCATCTGCAAGGACCGTGGGGTGATCCTGCACACCGATGCGGCTCAGGCGGCCGGGCGAATCCCTCTGGACGTGGATGCCCTGGGGGTCGATTTGCTGTCGTTGTCCGGCCACAAGATCTACGGGCCCAAGGGCGTCGGCGCACTGTACGTGCGGCGACGGAATCCGCGGGTGTCTCTGATACCGCGTCAGCAGGGTGGGGGCCAGGAACGCGGCCTGAGGTCAGGGACTCTCAATGTGCCGGGAATCGTTGCCCTGGGTGAAGCCTGCCGGATCGCGGCCCACGAGCTGACAGACGAGAGTCGACGCCTGCTGGAGCTGCGCGACCGGTTCTGGCACCGGTTGCGGGAGGGACTGAGCGGGGTCCACCTCAACGGAGCCGAGAAGCCCCGCCTGGCCGGCAACCTGAACGTCAGTTTCGAGGGCGTGGGGTCCCGGAAACTGCTGACGCAGTTGACGCAGCTCGCGGTTTCGACGGGCAGCGCCTGTTCCAGCGCCGACGCCGGACCGTCGACGATTCTCCAACGGATCGGTCTCACACCGGAAATGGCCGGGGCGAGTCTTCGCATCGGTCTGGGACGGTTCACCACGGTGCAGGAAGTTGATTTTGCCGCAAACAGAATCGTCGCAGTGGTAGCGAGTCTGAGGGACGGCGGTACGGAGGCGGAGTGATTCGATCAAAGGGCCGCTCCTGAGAGCGGCCCCGGTCATCGCCATCGGGTTCTGAGATCAATCGCCGTCGTAGTCAGCTGACTGACGCAGGGACAGCGAGATGCGACGCCTGCCGAGATCCACATCCAGAATCCTGATGGTGATCTCGTCATCCTCGTTGACC
>Ga0070729_10001671_pt1 | contig 32523 bp, 18 predicted proteins | sample tdDd472_FD_66725 | JGI IMG/M metagenome (GOLD analysis project Ga0070729, IMG submission 66725) | Marine sediment microbial communities from the Atlantic coast under amendment with organic carbon and nitrate - tdDd47.2 | ecosystem: Environmental > Aquatic > Marine > Coastal > Sediment | place...
AACGGCTGGTCATCCGATTGCACACCTCCAACGGACCCAGATGCGTGTCTTGCCGGGGTGAACTGGTACTATGGCCTGGATGGAAAGCCGGCCGGAAATGAACTTGATTTTGTGTCCGTTGTTCTGCACGAATTGACCCATGGCCTCGGCTTCCTCTCTACAGTCAATTTTAGTGACGGTTCGCTCTTCATGGGCTATAGCGATGCCTACTCCCATCACCTGGAAGATCACTCCAATGGCCTCACCTGGCCAGAGATGTCTAATTCAGAGCGCCTATACTCCACAACTGACTCGGATCTTCATTGGACCGGCCCCTTTGTAGTGGATCAAGCCTATCTGTTATCGGGTGGCGTCAACGCCGATGGTCACGTGTCGATGTTCTCTCCCAACCCCGTCCAGGTGGGTTCGAGCGTATCTCATTGGAGTACGTCACTCACCCCCAACGAATTGATGGAGCCCCATTATTCTGGAGCCAACCATAACTTCGGACTGGCAGCACCGGCCCTTTGGGACATCGGATGGGAACGAGTTGGCTGTATCGATCTGGAATTGGACATGGTCGTCGATGAATTGGCTCCACTTGCAGGTGAAACCGTGACCTTCACCCTCGACCTGGTCAATCAGGGGCCGCGCAGCGCCAACTTGGTGCTTGTGCAAAGCCTCCTGGGCGATGGACTTGCCTATCAATCACACTCTGGTGATGGCAGTTTTATTCCGGGAACCGGAACGTGGCAGGTGGGAACCATGCTGGCTGGTGATGAGGTTGGTTTGGATATCGTCTGCCTGGTTCAAGCAGGACAAAAACGGCACACGGTTGAGGTTCTCTCGGTTGATGAACCTGACGAGGACTCCATCCCCAATAACCAAAATCCAGCCGAAGACGATTACACTAGACTGATCCTTGGACTCGCAGACCTAGAACTCTCGATAACCTCGGCGGAAGCCGAATACCTCACCGAGGAGGAATTTAGCGTTACCCTGACCTTAGAAAATCAGGGACCAGATGATGCTAGCGGTGTTTTCACAAGTGTTGACTTGCCTGCAACTTGGGTCCTAACCCATGACGATGCCTTAGGTTTCTTCAATCGCAGCACAGGTCTCTGGGATGTCGACCAGGTGCCCGCCTTTGGTACGCGGGCTCTGACTCTTTATGGGTTCGTTCTACAGGAGCAGTCCCTTCATTTGAACGCACAGGTCAGTATCTCTGATCTGATTGATCCTGATTCCACTCCCGGAAATGGTTACAACGGAGAGGATGATGACGCGTCCATAGAACTGGATATTCTCGAGCCACTGAGCGATCTGGATCTCACGATGCTTTGTATTACACCACTTGATTGCCCACAGACGCGAGTCAGTGTGCTTGCTTCGCGATCTGGCCAACCCCAGATCGGCTTGTCGTCGGGCCAATTCGAACTTCGGGTGGATGGTCAGCCTATCGCCTATTCCTTCGCAAGTGGCCTCGAGGACGGCGTGTATGAATTCACGTTCGATTTACCTTCGGCAGACGGAGCGCTTCACAGTGCCTCGGTTAAACTCCTCGACCAAGGCCATGAAGCCAATGCCACAGAACTCTTTACATCCTGTCACACTTCGGGTTGCGCCACATTGTTCCCATCCCAAACGATCGATCATCTCTCTGGGGTTCAGGGGCAATGGCGCTGTTTTAGAATTGAAATCCCTGCAAACCAGGCTAGCCTGAGTGTAAGGTCGTTCTTTGGCAGCGGGGATGCAGATCTTTACCTGCGTCGTGGGGCCCCTCCTACTCTCCAAACCTTCGATTCAAAAAGTGGAAATGATGGCAACCAGGAAGATATCTCAATCTCATATCCGGCTGGAGGCGCCTGGTATGTGGGTTTATATGGCTATAGTGACTATTGCGACGCAAGTTCGCGGGTCGAATTGCTACAGGCCGACCTAAGTCTGGAAATCGACACGGTCTTCACAGACAACTGTCCAAGCGTTGGCGTCGAGGTACATGTCTCACGCGATCAACTTCCTGTTACCTGGCTGCAAAAAGACCATTTCCAAGTCAAAGAAGATGGATTCGAATTACCGATAAACGCAGTTGTTCAGGACCCAGCTGGAACCTATCTGCTGCAATTCACCACAATACGACCTGATGCACAGCCACACGAGCTGGAAATCACGGTGGAGATCCAGGGAGAATACCTCAGCGCATCGACAACCTATGAAAATTGTCTGGGTTCATGCATGGAACTCATGAACAACCAAATCGTGGGTCAATTGGCTGGTATCCCGGGCAGTTGGCGTTGTTTCTTCATCGATGTTCCGAGTGGACAGGATGTATTGGAATCACTTATTTTCAATGGTTTAGGCGATGCGGACATTTTCCTGAAGCTCGGTTCACAACCCACGCCTCTCGATTACGACGCCTATTCGAATCAGGCTGGTTCCAACGATTTTATCGGTATCGAACAACCTGCTGCTGGTAGATGGTTTATCGGGCTTCAAGGGGTGAGCAGCTATCGTGATCTCAACATCCTCGCGCGCTACTATGTTCGTGATCTCACCCTTGAGATCGTGGATGTCAGTATTGCGACCTGCCCGGATATCTCCATCACCGCCAACGTCTTTACTAATGATCTACCAGTCACTTCACTTGGCACCGCGGATTTCGAACTATTTGAAGAAAACGGTCAATCCAAAACCATTTCCGGAGTTACTCATCTCGGGAATGGACAATACCAAATAACGTACAGAACCCAACGCACCCAGGGACAGGAGACGACCATCAGCCTGACCGTGAACCACAATGCAAAGACGGCATCAGATGCGGATATCTTCTCCAACTGCACGCGTCGCGGCGGCGCATTGGACGTGTGGATCAACGATGAACACCGCGCCCCGGCAGGCAGTTTGATTCGAATTCCTGTTCATGTCTCACCGATTATCGCCGGCTTCTTCGTTGAATCCTTCAGTTTTGAACTAGAATATGATCCAACACTGATTAACTATCAAAATGCCTATGCCACAGGAAGCCTCATCACCCCCTGGCCACATCTCGATGACAGTGCGACGACGCCAGGTCGCATTCGAATACAGGCCAGTTCCATGGGAAGTGGTTTTATCGAATCGAACCAGGAAGACATCCTAGTCTTTCTGGAATTTGAGGTCGACCCATTCGCCGCAGTTGGCGATTGTACACCGCTCGAATTCACTCAAGATAGCTTCATATTCAATGACGGAGTTCCTGTCGCCTTGACTGATGATGGCCTATTCTGCGTGAGTTCGGGATGCTTTGGGGCCATTGGCGACGTGGACACGGACGGCAACGCCAAAGAAGCCTGGGACGCACTTCAAATCGTTCGGCAAATCACTGGAATCCCGACCATCTACGACCCCATTCCCATCTGTGTGGCCGACACGAACTGCAGTGGGACGGTGTCGCTGATCGACCCGATCCTCATCCTTCAACGTTCAGTGAGGCTCATTGATGCCTACTGTGAGGGCAAAAGCAGCAAATCCGTTGCCGACTTTGAACTCGAAATTCCTCACCTCGTCGTGGCACCAGGCGAGTCTTTCGAAATCCCCATAGAGTTGACACAGCTTCCCGCAGATCCTGCCTACGGATACTCACTGGACGTTCAATATGATCCGAACTATGTCAATTTTTATGGGGCCACCAGACATGATGGCACCTTAAGTGAACGGTGGAGTGAACCGTTGGTCAACAGCCAAGTGGGCGGATTCAGCCTGACTCAGTTCGACCCTTACACCCCAATAGAGCAACCAGGCAACCTTGTGATTTTAAAAGGTTCGGCCGGCTTCGATACCACCACCACTCAATTTACATTGACACGCTTCGCGCTGGCAACCAATGGAGAACCCGAGCGTTCGTTTGGACCATTTACCATTGAAATCCAGGGATCGCCCTGTTTCGATGTAAACCTTTACAACCAGGAATTGAGTCAGTGGGATCCTTCGATTCGCCTTCTGTACTCGACCTGATTGAACGGGTATTTTGTTTGAATCCATGAATGCATGATGCGGTCGACTCAACTGGGTCGGCCGCGCTATATTCAAGTTAAAACGCGCCCTATGAGCGTTTTAGGCCAAGTGTCTCCTGCATCAAAGTGTCGGCAGTGGTGATTATTTTCGAGTTCGATTGATAACCACGTTGATGGATGATCATTTTGGTAAACTCTTCACTCATGTCCACATTTGAGTTCTCAAGCGAACTGCCGATAATGACACCTCGCCCACCTGAACCGGCCAGGTCTAGAGTAGCGGGCCCAGATGCAGCCGAGTTCATGTAGTAATTGTCGTTAAAGCGTTTCAATCCGTGGTTATTATTAAACGTAGCCAAGGTTAACTGCGCGAGTGAACGCGAGACACCGTTGGAAAAATACCCGACCACACGTCCATCCTGCTGTAATAAGACATCTTGGAGTACTCCTACCCCAAAACCATCCTGATAGAGGGTTCCATTGGATGAGGTGGTGCCCATGCCGGAAATAAAACTACCGCGTGGGACAGTTGAAAAGTCAATTAAATCCCATGTGAGAGTCAAGTCTGCCGCACCTGAATTCAAGCCGGTCACTTCGATAGTTCGATTGGCGGCGGCGGGATCTTGAATGCTCAGGCCATCAAGCAAAGAGAGTTGACCGTAGGCGTCAAAGGTTATGGTTCCCGAACCCTGAGTAGGGAATGTCGTGCTGACCGTACCTGTGGGTAGGTCGAACTGATAACTCCACTCACCAGGGTTGGCCGTTTTCGTATAGGTAATCGATAGGTTGTGACTTATTCCAAGCGAATCGAACACTTCCATGCCTGTTTGAAATTCATCGCCCGCGACCGCATCGGCCTGAAGATTGCCCAAAGCGCGGACCAATTGTGTCGCATTTGGTTGAGATGTCTCACCGAAAGGAACTCGAATATCGTCAACACCTTGTGAAAAGAGCGTTTGCCCCGTCATATCTGTCGGATAACCTTGAACCAACCCTCCCGCATGGGTAACCAGATAACCTTCATTATTTAGAGCGAAATTCCCGGCCCTTGTAAAAAAGGTCTGACCCGAATCGCGAACAACAAAAAAGCCATTTCCGTCAATGGCCGCCTGTGTGTGGATGCCTGTCTCTTGCAGGGCTCCCTGGGAAAATTCGCTGATCACTTCGGTGGTGTGGCTTCCAAGGCCTGTCGCCATAGGGTTTCCTGCCCTGTTCTGGCGACCCGAGTTTTTCGATACGATTTCACTGAAATTGATCATCTGACTCTTGAAACCAGTGGTCCCGACATTGGCAAGGTTCTCTCCAATAACTCCAAGAGCCTTGGAATTGCTTCGCAAACCTGATAGTCCGGCATAAAAGGAACCAACAATCATTTCGACTCCATTTCAACTCTCATCGCGTAAATTACCACCCAATCATCCTTTGGACTGAACTCCAAACGGAATTGGTTAGGGCCTTGTAAGCAAGTTTGGAACCAAAATAGAATAGTAGAGGTGAATTCGATATCCATCCGAACAACCTTGGTGTCTCATTTCCCTTTCCCCATTTGGTGAATAGCTTTTTGAAAACAACTTTTTAGTTCATAACTACATATTTGATACAACTTAGAAAAGAGACAGACGTTGTGAGCACCATCGAAATAATTCAACACACCAATGGCCAGTCCTTAAACATCCCTTTAAAGATTCCTTGATTCTTTTGCATGCATCGAAAAAAAAGCATTCTAAAAAAGTCAAATCTATTGACGGAATCCGGAAAAAAATTCCTAGAACCCGAGTTGGGGGAAAATACTTCCAGCGCGAAAAGGTCTGATCTGTCCTGGCTCTTATTTTTTGCCACTTCCCCTATTGGTGTTATTTCGAAGTATCTGAATGGGAAATCACCACCTCTTCATAGCAGTCATAAACAAGTATCCTTTTGACAAGCGGCCCTAGAACGTCTTTAACAGCTTCTCGGTGTTTGGGGTGTGAGAGATATTCCTGCATGGTCGATTTCGATGAAAAAACCATTACAAAGGCCACATCAAAACTACTGTCCACAATAGGCCGGTCGCTTGAAATACTCGTGCCCGCTCGAATTTCTAGAAGTCCCGGAATCTCTGCCAGTTCACTGGAGGTTTTCAATAAGGTAGTAATTCCGTGTTGATCACCTGGCTCGTTAAGCCAACACAGAACCACGTGAATCGCCCGATGTTCAGGCGGCCCTCCCGGTTCAACGTCCTGCCCCTGGACCATTAAGCCGAAAAAACAAACCGTTACTACGCAGTAAATTCTCAATAGTAAATTGGTGTTCCACATTTCAAATTCGCTCCCGAATATTGCACCTTGTTCATTCGGTTGAAGGCAATGCAAGCCTGTATCTTAACTTTTCTTACCAAACGACGGATCGATTTTCAGGAATCGGATCATGAGGATTCCAGGCAGGCAAGCGATCACGACCCAAATGAAGAAATGGCGATAGCCCAGCATTTCCTGGATCCAACCACTCACCATTCCCGGAAGCATCATTCCGAGGGCCATAAGCCCCGTACACAATGCATAATGTGAGGTTTTGTGCCTACCTTCAGAAACGTTGATCATGTAAAGCAGGTAGGCGGTAAATCCAAACCCATAACCGAATTGTTCCACACAGACCGCACCAGCAACAATACTGAGTTGCTCTGGCTGTAAATAGGCGAGGAATACAAACACAAGATCTGGAACGTTCATGGCCAGCGCCATCCACAAAATCCAATGATTTAATCCGTGTCGGGAGGCAAGCATGCCGCCAATGATGCCACCAAGCGTCAAAGCAACCACGCCAAGAGTTCCATATACAAAGCCATATTCAGCTGTTGTCAACGCTAGACCGCCTTTCTCCATGGTGTCCAACATGAAAAGCGGCGCGATCTTGACAAGCTGGGCTTCCCCGAGACGGTAAACTAGAATAAAAAGAACCGCCAAGGCGATCTGTTTCTTTTTGAAGAACTCTACAAAAACAGCCGCGAATTCCTGGAAGAAGGGACCCAAACCACTGGCAGTTCCTGGTCGATCCGTTTCCGGGTGCGGCAGGACCCAGGCGTGATAGAAAAAAAACAATGCAAAAAGAATGGCAAGGGCCGAAAAAGTAACCATCCAGGAGAGCTTGATATTCCCTGATCGAAAAGTGAATCGGGCCTGCGCCCCAGGATCTAGGCGAGAATCGCCTTGAACAACCACCAGAAAAGGCTGGTTCCACGTCTTATCATTAAATGTGACCCGCTCCGCGTTGACCAGTCTGATGCCTTTATCTCCTGCCGTTCTACCAACCGTCACAACGCGATCTTCCCCTTCTGGAGGTTGTTTCTCCAGTTGGAGTTCCATAACGACTACACTTCCAAGGGACTTTGAAACACCTCTATCGACCTCAGCCGTTCCAGGTGAGCCTGTAAGTTGAGGAACCACCCCTTGCCTAACCCCTTGAGAACGGTCGAGGTTAAATTGATTGATTGATTTCAGAAAAATTCCCCAATCTTCCGGGGCGTATGCATGAGCTTCAACCTCTTGAAGAACTTTGACCTGAATCGCATTGGAATCTTCAAAACCTTGGGAAAGTGGCGAAACCACAAGCCGCTCTTCAATGGGATCCATTTTGAAATGAACAACACGATCAGGAAGCCCGGTACGGCTTTCAATAAAACCAGCAAGTATTATCAAAAGGCCTTGCCCTGTGATCATGGCCAAACGGTAAAAAGTGCTTCGAATGCCAACATACCAGGCCTGATCCTTTTCGCTGAGACCAAGCATGTAAAAACCGTCGGCTGCAATATCGTGGGTTGCCGAGCTGAAGGCCAACAACCAAAGAAAACCAAGCGAAATTTTGAAGAACATCGGAGACGGGATACTCAAGACCACGCAACCTAGACCTGCACCAATCAACAGTTGCATTGCTATGATCCAAAACCGCTTTGTCCTCAGAACCTCAACAACCGGGCTCCAAAGCGGTTTTACCACCCAGGGTAGGTATAACCAACTTGTATAGAGTGCGATATCCGTGTTGGATACACCCATTTTTTTATAGAACACGACGGCTAAGAGCATCACCACTGTATAGGGCAATCCTTCTGCGAAATATAGTGAAGGAACCCAGGTCCAAGGCGACTTAGATTTTGAGGCATTCGGTGATGGATTCGCAGATATCGACTCGGACATTCAGACCCCCTTCAGTTCTCGACGATAAAATGGTCGCCGCTAATGAACCAAGGCGAATGAAACCTTTTCAGCTCAAACGATTTTCTGTCGGCGCCGCCACCTTATTCTAGCCTCAAAATCCCGATGTATCATCTGCAAAAGGAGACAAAGTTATTTTGAGAATGCTAATACAACGTGGTCCGAAGCCCAGTGACCTCGCGAACTCGGCGCATAGTCTCAGATGCAACTTCCCTGGCCTGTCTTCCACAAGTCTTCAGTATGTCAAAAACTTCATCCTCATTAGCTTTGAGATATTCATAGCGATCGCGATAAGGAGCCATCATCTCATTAACTTTCTCAAATAGCGCCAACTTAGCATGTCCGTACCCGAAGCCACCGGCACGATAATTCGCTTCCATTTCCGCCACTTCTTCCTTAGTAGCGAAATAGCGATACAGTCTTACGACATTACAGGTTGCGGGGTCTTTTGGCTCATCAAGCCCTTTGCTATCGGTAACAATCGCCATGATCTGCTTTTTCAGAGCCTTTTTTGTGGCGAAGATGTCGATGGAATTATTGTAGGACTTACTCATTTTCTGCCCATCAGTGCCAGGAATAACTGCTACTTCTTCCTTGATGACCGGCTCCGGTACAACTAACGTTTCGCCGTAGACATGGTTGAAGCGAATAGCAAGATCTCGAGTAACTTCGACATGTTGTTTCTGGTCCGCACCAACCGGCACAAGGTGTGAGTCGTAAATGATGATGTCAGCCGCCATTAAAACTGGATAGGCAAAAAGACCGTGATTCGGAGTCAAACCCTTTGCCACTTTGTCTTTATAACTGTGACAGCGTTGCAACAACCCCATACTCGTCACAGTACTCAACACCCAACTCAGTTCACACACCTCAGGAACATCCGTCTGCAGAAAGAGCAGAGATTTTTGGGGGTCCAAACCCAATGCCAAGTAGGTTCGAGCCACGTCCAACGTCAACTCCTCCAATTTCTGGCGATCCTGCAGGGAGGTCAGAGAGTGGTAATTGGCTATAAAATAAAATCGATCGTGTTTCGCATCGTCCTGAGCGTCTAAATGGGGCCGAATGGCTCCAAGGTAGTTACCCAAATGGAGTGCGCCTGATGGTTGAATTCCGGATAATATTCGCTTTTTCATAACGCGCGGATTGTAACAGTTCCTCTATCCAATTTCAATCAGGAGCTAGAAGAAGCAGCAAAAAAGGAACCATTCTGAACCGAAAAAGCTGCCGTACACGTTTGACTATAATACTCAGACACGGAAAAAGTTGTGTTCAAAGTACGCCTTAACACAACCAAAGAGACCTAGATAAAAAGGACCCACCCTCTAACAAATTCAATAACATGTTTATTTTATAGCACTTAATGAAAGTATAAAAAAATGAATGAACGGTCATTCATTTTTTTCTCTTGATCTTTGTGTGCTGCGCTGCGACAATTATGGTACGAAGGCAACAATCCTCATTCAGGACAAGGAAGATGCCGCTAGAAACTCTCTAATGGAGGAAGGCACGATGAGTGAAATCCGAATTGCATGTTTAATCGCCCCCATGGTCGACACCGAAGGCCCCATGGACATTATCGACGGGCGCGTCTTAAATGGCCCCAAGAAAACTATGGGGAAGTATGGTGAAATCGACGTTGAAACAGCCATTAGTATGGCAGAAGCCCACCCAGACAAGGTTCACATTGACATCCTCAGTATTGGTAGCAGCAAGGAAGTAAAAACCCTTCAACAAAACGCTATTGCAATGATTCAACCCGCCAAATTGCCAGGCTCACTTGGGGTACACGCCCTGGAGACAGATGACATCGCCAGCATGGATGCCTATGCCGTTGCGGAGCTTCTTAACGGTATGATCGAAAAACTGGAAGCCAAGCCTGATCTAATCTTAGTCGGAAAGGACTCCAATGACTACTGCCATGGGATCGTTGGCCCCTACCTTGCCTCCCTACTCAAAACGCCCTACTACAGCGGCGTCGCCGAAGTAGATCTCCACGCGGATTATGCCGGAATGAAGGCAACTTTCACAGAAGGTGGTGGGAAGCTGGTCAAAGATATCGCATTCCCTTGCATACTCGGCACCACGGACAGCCTGAATGGCAAGGACAGCGCACGCTTCACGTCCCTGAAGGGTGTCATGATGGCCAAAAAGTTTAAACGAAACATTCTCAGCTTAGATGATGTTGGGGTAAAAGCCAACAGTAGAACAAGCGTGGTTAGTATTGACGAAGTGACGAAGGATCGAAAGAACCACAAAATTGCAGATGGTGATGGTCCCGAAAAGGTGAAGCAGGCCATGGATCTCATGATCAATGTCGACAAGGCCCTGGAAATGAGCGGCGGTTCTGGCTCTGGGGATTCCAGTCAGGCGAGCGCAACCTGGAGTGAACAAGGTGAATTCGATGGTTCAAATGACATTGTCCTCATCGTCGACCACGACGGCTCGAAGGTACGTCTATCGACACACCAAGCCCTGCAGGGCATTCAGGGCATCGTCAGCTCAACAGGAAAAAAAGTGACAGCCATAGTCCTAGCGAAAGATGTGAGCCCGCTCGGCGGCTCTCTCGCCTCTCTTGCTGTGGACCGCGTGGTCGGACTCGAAGACCCTGATTTCGAACATGCCACAGGTTACGCTGTAGGCAGCGCACTAAAAGGACTATTTGGAAGCAACTGTCCCCAATGGGTTTTCTTCGTCAGCAACGATCTCGGCCACGATAGCGCCGCCTTTTTATCGGCCGCCTATGGCGGAGCGTTCCTGCCGGGCCTCAGCAGCGTCGACCAGGAAGATGGCAAACTGAAGGGCACGCGAGTGGTCGCCAATGCGCGCTACATGTCCAGTGAAGCCTCCACCGTCGCAGGTGTACCTCAAATCGCTTCAATACGCGCTACATCTTTCGACCCCCACCCTGCCGGGACACCTAATGCGTTTATTAAACTAGTTGAGGTACAGAAACCAGAGACTCAAGCGAAAATCGTTGAATTCCTCGAAGGAATTGCCAGCACAGGGATACCCTTGCCCGAAGCCAAGATCGTAGTCTCAGGTGGACGTGGCATGAAGGCCAAAGAAAATTTTGAACAGCTCGAGACGCTTGCCGGCCTCCTTGGCGGTGCCGTAGGAGGATCAAGAGCCGTGACCGATTTGGACTGGATCCCTCACGACCTCCAAATCGGCCAAACAGGCCAAACCGTCGCTCCTGACATCTATATCGCGGTTGGAATTTCAGGTGCCATTCAGCATCTGACGGGCATGAATGACTCCAAGTATATCGTTGCGATTAACTCGGACGAAGAAGCCCCAATTCACCAGCATGCCGATCTGAGCATCGTCGACAAATGGGAGAATGTGCTGCCAGCCCTGATCGATGCAGTGAAAGCTGCTCAGTGACAATAGACCAAGTGAAAGGGCCCGCTATGTTTAGCGGGCTTTTTTCATTTTTAGCCACTTACCATTCTCAATTCGATCTGCATTAAATGGTGAAATAAGTAGAGAGGCCTGAGCGTTTAATAGAACAGAAATCATGTAAAGTTTAAGAGAACTTTTAATGAGGCACCCTCGTTCAATCATCAGGAGCAAGACATGATAACCAATTCCCCCCAAACCAATATAAAATGGATTCTCACCAGCGTTGCGTTTCTCTTCATTCTGGCATGCCAACAAAAGACCGTTGAAGATGTCTACAAAGACCAAAAAGTTCGGGTCGACCTATCTGCAACGCCAGTTATGGGGTATGCACCCCTTGAAGTTGACTTTTCTGCCTACCTGGAAACAAAGACATTGACCGTTGAACGTGAGATCGGCGAAGTAAAATGGCTCATTACCGGTCCGGGAAATTTCCGAAGAGAGATCATTCAATCTTCTGAAAACTATATGGACGATCCTGACCATAACAAGGAAGGGTTTTTCTACATGAACTATGTGTTTGGAGTGCCCGGAAAATATCGGGTCAAGCTGCTCTTAAACGACGGAGAATTTGGATCGAAAACCGTCCTTATTACCGCACGAGATAAGGGAACACCCAATCGGCGTCGCTACTGAAGAAAACGACTACCTAAAATGGGCAAGGACCACCAATAGCGTAAGAGAGACCCTACTTCATTTTGGGGAAAGGGCTATCTCATACTGTTGTTATTCGGTTGCTGTAGCTTTGTTCTCTGGGATCTTTTTAACTAGTTGGTCAATCCGCGTAAACACATCGCTATCTTCCAGGTTGTCTTGCCGAGGCGCCTCTTCAAGGGGCTCCTCGAGAAAAACTGCCAACTGTTTCATACGCACAGCAGGTTCATCCATTCCTGTAAAAGAGAAGGTGTCAACCCACAATTGCAGGGTTCTCTGGACCAGATCACTTTCGAATCTCATTGGTAGTATTTCCTCAATTGATAGGCCGCCTCACGATGCTCCGGGTTAATTCCCAAAAGTAAACGGAACATTTGGACAGCTTTTTGGGGTTGCTCTTGCAATTGATAGGCTTGCGCAAGGTTATAGAGTACGGTTTGATTTTGAGGCTCACGAAAATGAGCGCGTTCGAGAATGCTGATAGCCTCAGTGGGGTCGGCTTGCAGGATGCCGAGAACTCCGCGGTTATTCAAAAGGGCTACTTGTTCAGGATTTTTGGCGATCGCCTTCTGAAACCATTCCTTGGCAGCCTCTTCTTCGCCCCTGAGAGACTGCACAACTGCAAGGTTATTCAGAATTTCAAAACAATCCGGGTCCTTCTCGTGAGCTGATTTGAATACTTCAAGGGCCTGATCCCATTCCTTAAGATAATATAGTTGAACCCCATAATCATTGAGGTCTCCGGCTTCCCTGTCAACGGGCTTTGTCCCTTTATTTTCTATTACTTCAAGACGTTTTTCCAGCTTGGTCAACATGGTCAGAACATGATTTTGAAAATCGTTCTGCTTGAGGCGTTCAACCTCACCTTCAAGGTCCTTGAGCGTTTTAAGAATATCTTCCTCACGCATTGGCCGAGCCTCCTTTCAGGAACGCTAAATGGGAGAGATGCAATTCGAGGCAACGCGGTTGGCCATAGATTGCAAACAGACGCTTCTTGAGTTCAAGATCCGCCTCATCTGGGGGATTAAGGAGAAGAGCCGCTTCCTCCATACTTGCTTCTAAGAAAAACTGTTTTTTGACAGGATAGGAGCTCGAAGAGTGTCCCACACGAACAGCCGCCTGATTGACACGGCCTCTCGCTCGTTGACCAAAGGCTTTTAAAAGAGTTTGAGATTCCTGATCAAACGAATCAGAATGATCTTTCATCACCCTATCAAAGTCATCAAGGCGTCCACATTCAAGTAACCAAAAGCAAAGGCCTTCCCTGGGATTTTGGCCATATTGAAATACGAGTTCGAGCTGCATAGACCTAATGCGTTCATGGATGTGCCCCAATTCTATTAGTGCCTGATTCTCATCTAATTTGGTGTGATCGAGAAGATCGAAAAATGATGGCTGACCTCCAATTTCCTTATAAAGCGCGAAGGCTTCAAGGCACACCGTTACGTCCTCAGACCCTAATAGCTCAGTTAGCAGTGGTTGTGCCTCGAAGTGTCGATCATTACGCCAAAGGCTAAAAGCAACAAGACGTTTGAGTACCCAATCTTCAGGGAATCTTGCAAGAAGTTGCATAGAAATCTCAAGAAGCTCGCTATTTCGCCCACAGGAATAAGCATCGCCCAATTCCGACAATAAAAGGGCTCGACAAGCCTCGAATTTTCGAATCGAGAAAAGAATCCTAGCCTGGAGAGCCGTTGCCCGAAATTTTAAGCCGGGTTGGGATGCAGCAACTTTCAGCCATTCAAGTCGTTCTTCGAACATTTCTTCGGTTAGGATTCCAGAGTCCTCAAGGGTACAGACAAAATCGTAGTCACCCCATTCGGCATTCAGCTGAATGAATTCAAAAAAGGCCTGTTTTTCCTTAGGTTCCGTACGAAGCATTTTGAAAACGCCTTCGACGAAAGATGAGGCCTTTTGTTGGTCTTCATTACCGAAATCTTTCAACATGGCAATGGATTCCCGGAAAAGCTTCTGGTCAAGCGAGATACGGATAAGAAGTCCATAAATCAAGTGCGTTTCAGTTTTGCATACACCTTTTTTCAAAGATTTTTTCAGGTAAGAAAAAACATCTTGAAGGGTGTGAGGTAAATCCTGAATAAGGTTCCTAAAAAGATCAACGGCACGGCTTGTTTCACCCTGATACAAGTAATAGCGACCAAGCAAAAAACGCGCGGTGGGATCTTGAGGCTGTTTTAGCTTGAAAACTTGAATAATATTTGGGAGGTACAAACCATATTGCGGCTCACGAGGATCCATGTTCTTCATGATGTCACGGGCCCGTTCAAATTCTCGATTATGAATAGCCCAAAGAATCAGCGCAGAACGTGACCGAGGAGTGGGATGTTTAACTGCAAATTCTTCAAAGAAATGGTGAATTTTTCCAAGGTCCTGCTGCCGATGCTGGTGCCATAACTCTGCTAATTCCATGGCCGCAACATCGTCCCCATTCTGATTTAACAGAGTCAACACATTGGGAATGTGCTCTGGGAACATGGTAAAAACATGCTCTTTGAAAAAATCCAGATTTTTTGAAAACCATTTCTTTTCAAGGGCACCATAGCAGAAATGCTCGATAGCGTGGCGGAAATCCCCTTCAGCTTGATAGGCCCACCCCATAAACTGATGAAGAGTGGCAACTTTACTGCGGAATCGCGAATCGACCAAGTGAGATTTGGCGAAATCAATTAGCTCTTTATTACGTTCACCTCGCAGCAAAATACCGAGTTTACTCTCAACCCACTCGAAAGGATCTGGGACTTTGTCCTTGTAGCCGTCAAGGAATTTGAGAATTTCATCAATGGCGTCATCGTAACGTGCCGCCATCCGCTGAACCATGGGGAAACCAGTCGAGAAGTCACCCTTCTGGAACATCGCTTCAATACGATGAAGGGTTTTAAAAAAATCAGAATGTTCCAGATTCTGGGAGATGCTTGATGATTTTTCTAGGAGCCTAATAATTCGTTCCCATTCAGATTGATGAGAAAGTTCTTTTAATTGCCTTTGTATGGTAGATACAAGTGGAATGATGGCCTTATTTAGATGACCACAATTAGCCTCAATGAGCGGGATGATTTCATGACACAAATCCGGCCAGTGCTCCAGCATGCCTAAGATATGTGTCGCCGCCTGTTCGTATGCTCCCATTTCAAAAGAGCAAAGGGTTAAAAAAATACACCAAATCGGATCAAGGTCGACCGTTGGTTTTTTTCCCAAGAGGTGTTCAGGGAACCAGGAGAGACCATCAAGATCCTGATTTGAAAGATAGAGATACAAGCCAACCAAGGCGATTCGTGCGTTACCTGTTGGCAAAAAATCCACTAAATGTTTGGCAATTAGTGGAGAATTTCCACTCAAAAAGGCGCGTTCGAGCTTCTGAATACAGGCGTTCCTGTACTTTGGCACCTCCAGCACCATGCGATAATGTTTGATGGCCTGTTCAATTAACCCTCGTTCTAGCTGAAAATCACCAACTTTAACGTGAAGATGAGGAATAATCGGGTAACGATCGAGCAAATACTCCATCAAAGCTATGATTTCAGGGTCTTTGTCTTCCTTTTCCATGGTCTCTAGCAGTTGAGCACTGTTTTCCCAGTCTTCCCGGTGGAAATAGGCCTGAACAATGGAGAGAAGGAGTTTTTTGCGCTTCTTAAGATCTATCACTCCTTGGGAAATCGATTTCTGGACCTGGAAAAGTTGGTCCGAATCGAGTATTTGCCATTCACCCTGAATTTTGCTCAGGTGAGCAAAGTCCTCGGCCATAATTCCCAATCTTGTCTTCAGAATGACGAGTTCGGCGTTGTGCGCTTCTTCTAACTGCACCGCATTGAATCGTTGTAACAATAACCTTGCATATTCCTTGCTCTCTGCACCCATCACCTTCATTAAAGCAAGGCCTTTGGGAACATTGTCTGAATGAAGAAAGAGTTCGATCAGGAACATGCGTTCCTCGACACCTTCAAGGTCAATAAGTTTGGTACGTTGACAAAATGCGATTAGCCCAGGAAGGACATTCGGTGAGGCGGATACAGCCTTTTTCCATGAGCTAAAGAACCCCTCTAAATCCCCCAATTTAAAATGAGCAATTCCTGCTGCAAGATACCAGTTGGCAGAGTCCTGACTGTCACTGATATCTTCCGCTGCGTGTTGCCATGCCTTAGAAAGAAGCTCACGCTGCTCTTCATCAATTTGATCGAGAATAAAGAGAATGACGCTGTAATACTGATGATTGAGAAGATATTCAAATAGAGCTATTTTAAACGCTGAGTGCGACTTAAATGACTGAAAAAGCAATTTTGTATTGTCGGGATTAAAAACAACCTGAAAGGGTGCGATCCTTAGGTTCTGTTTAATTTGAGTTAATGAAGCCTGCCAACTCTTGTATTTCAAACTAATATACAATCGAGCACCAAGCAACTCCTGGCTATCGGGTGAAGTCTCTAAAGCCTTCAGCAGAAGAACATCCGCTTTGTCATATTGGTTCTTGGAAAGAAATTTGCGAACCTTATCAAGGGTCTTTTCGTGCTGCTTTTCCATAAAGGACCTTTAGGGGATTTTAGTCTAATTATACTTGACATTTAAAAGAAATGCCATCATTCAGGTCAAATCCTAAATAAAGCAGCAACGTTGAATTAGAGGCCGGTAGGAGGTTTGCAACGAAAAGGCTTTTAAAAACTGCTGAGAAATACGGACGAAGAGACTTCTTCCCGCTTTGATACCGACCATTGCATAGACACTGACACTGCTTCACCCAATGGATGAGCCCATCTAATAAGGCCCCCTTGATACCAATTAATAGGCATCACGTCTTTCATATTATGGTCTTATTTGCCACTATACACAAAAAGCCCGCCATACGGCGGGCTTCTCGTATTAAGAGTGGTTTAGCTTAGTTTTTCTTTCGAAGAACTACCAGACCGGCAACCATTACCAACATGATGAAGGCGATCGTCGCCCATTCACCCATGGTGGGTACCGTCATGACACGCAGGCTGCTGGCAATCACATCACCAGGGCAAACCAAGTAGTAACATACATCAGGAACTACCGTAACGTTTGAAAGGTAGCCGAAGCCGTTTGCGCCAATGGTTACGTCTGCAGGTACTGCAGCAGGCTGCGCATCGACAATGATGTCGAATTGAACTTGTCCACAAACCGGGCTGTACATGACCGTGTAGGTCAAGCCAGGAATACCTTCGACAACAATGTCGCCAGTGGTGTTCGCTGAAGGAATACCTACGATGTTCGCTTCGGCGCAATCTACGTCGATAACGATGTCGTCACAGTTTGTAACCGTACCGTTGGGGTTGGTTGCAATAACTGCCAGGGAAGCAGGTCCCATGACATTATAGGGATTCGGATAAGTCCAAGTTACTGTTGCGTTCGTGTCTGGATCCAGGCTAGGCGTACAAGCCACGCCGTCGATCGTTACAGAAGAGGCTCCTGTGACTTCGATTTCCATAGTCGTGATCGTATCTCCAACTGCATAGCCATCAACAGGAGGAGGAGGATCAAGTGTCACAACACCACAGCTTGCTGCTTCAAATGTGAGCGTGATGGTATCGCTGTCGGTACAAGGTGAACCGTCAGGACCAAATCCGTTGCCCACAACTTCAACAGTTAGCACAGATCCATCAGCAGTGTTTGGTAAAGCAAAAGGAGAAGTTGCGTTGCTGGTAGTGGTACCGTTGTAGATCACATCAAATCCGTTAGTGACATCATCACCGGAGAATTCGACAGTAATCGCGCCACCAATTGTGACTGGGTTCGTAATGCTCGTGATGGTCACATTGGAAGGACAAACGAAACCAAGAGGTGCAACACAATCGGTAGGCGTAACACCACTGGGGCTGCCGAAGCTGCTCAGTGTATAATCACCGGCCCATGTGCCATCTGGGATAGATTGGTCAATAATCACGAAGGTAGCCGTTCCACCAGCTGTGCCAGTGAGATCGCCGGCAACGATATCGATAGGATCAGCAAGACCTGCTGCGCCATTAGGCACATCTACTTGACCGTAAACCAGGGCAGTAGGCAGAGCGTTGGTGATCGTAGCGGTCAGAACTGAGTTCGCGCCACCGATTCCGTTATTTTGCCAAGTCAAAGTACAAGCTGCATCGTTCCAGGTTGCTGTCAATTGACATGCAGTGCCGGGAACCAAGGTTACGCCATCGAGACCAAGAACGAAGAAAGTAATATCGTAAATAGTGGTCGCGTTTGCAGAGCTTGGGTTAATGGTTTCATTTGAACTACCAGGACCTGCAACTGCTACAACACCGGAGTCGTAGCCATCGTCACCTGTAATCTGGTAACCAACCACGTTTGCGCCGTAGTTAATTGTGGCCTCCATTTCACCACCGACACCACCAAGTGCTGGATCGAGATAATCGAGACCAATGGAGTCATCACCATTCTGAGTACTTGCAGTACCGGAACCTACAGAATCAGTGAAGTCTGCGTAATTTGTTCCATCACCACATGCAACCGTATCAAATACTTGAACGTACCCGTCCAAAAACAGGCCGGGATTAACAGTTGTCACGCCGTCTGTGATGAAGTTATCTGCAGGACCTGCATTTCGGAAAGTAACATCGATCTGGCCATTGGTTCCGGGACCAGCCAGCGGGAACTCGATAATAGCCATGAGGTAGCTCTGACCGTCTTCTGTCGTGAAGAGACTCCCAAATGACAGTGAAGTGAGGTCGATGGTACCTGTTCCGGCGCCGCCATCAACATAAGCTTCCGTAACAACTGCCGGGGCACCACCTGCACCAGTCATGAAAGGTACAGCAACTCCACCGAGGGTTGCACTGTTAAAAATGTCAGCAATGGCACAAGGTGTAGTTGAGGCACTACTGTTGCTCAACACCAAACCTGGTGATGCAATACCAGGATCTCCTGGAACAGAAAAATCACTGAGGTCGACAAAACCTGTTGTTGCAGATAGAAATCCTGCAGGATATGCAAAGTCAAGGGAAGCTTCAAAGTGCCCCCATGTTGAAGTCGGTCCAGTGTAGTCCATGAAGATACCAACCTGAACACAGCTGTCGCCTGTAACGGCTGAGGGAGCGATGGTTAATTCTTCAACCCGAAAAGTCACGGATTGTGCGTAAAGAGACGTTCCTGCAATGGCCAATATAAGCCAAGCAACCAACAGTTTCATATTTTTCATTTTCAATTCCACCATATTTTTTTTTCCTTAAGGAAGCACCTTTAAAAGATTATAACTATTTGCTAAAAAAAAACAATAAAAGATTCCTTTGTATCTTTTATTCTCCTTTCACCTTCAAGGTACTCATTTTCTATAAGATCTCAAGAAATTGCAACACTAAGGTTGAGTCATTAACATTATCTATTTTCCAAGAGCAGGTTAAAAACCTTATCAATACGTCTCAATTGACATAAGATTCAGGTTTCAACCTGCCCTCTTAACGATTTCAACCTTTATACGGGTGTGGTGCTTATTTTTCAGTCTTGATGGCAGTATCTTTTATACCATCACGGCTGAAGGTTTGGGGGCCATGGTCCTGAATAGAAGGGCTATATTGGAATTCAGCCAGATCTGCAGTTTGGTGTATGGTTTCCACGACTGCAATCTGTCCCTGCTCTCCAGAAGATTTGTAATTGATGCGAACCGTGGGAAGCTGAGCATCGCCTCTAAAATTCATGACTGAATACATAAATGTATCGCCTTCACGCTTGTCAATCAGGGCCCAACCGGCATCAATTGCGCTTTGGTCGATACCGATCGATTCGATATGTAGGTTGTTAACCTTGAAACCTACGAATTGGTGCGATGCACTCAAACCTTCGTTATCAATGACGAGCATTCCCGCTTTACCAGTTGCATAGTATTCAAGTGATTTAAAACTCGTTCGGTTCTGGAGACCGAGACAGAGACGCGCCAGACCAAGTGCGTCCTGAGCATCTACTGCACCACTGCAGTTGTAGTCCAACGCCTGGGTGTAATCAGCAACTGAGTCAGATTCCCAGCCAGTGCAATTAGCCTGACCATTTAGGGCACAAAGGGCAGCACCTAATGCGTCCAGTGAATCTCTGTTGGTATCTTTATTGAAGTCTGCGCGCTTAAAGTTGACTGAAGGATCACCAAAAGTTCCTGAAATGTTTGTTGCCGAAATGAATTCACGTTCTGCAGCATCATTAGCGAAAATGTCTTCATCTGTAGAATAGTTTGTAGACATCTTAATCATCACAACTTCTTCTGTTGAGTTACAGTCAGCTGCTTTATTAAGCGTGAAGCAAACGGTGCCAATCGTACCACCAGCATTGGGGGTTCCAGCAGAACCGATTGGGCGGTCGCCGGCCACTGTCCAGAGCATTCCAATCCGCTTTTTGCCTTCGAGGTTCTCGAGCGTCGTTGCAGCAACGCGATCGCCATTTGCATCGGCTGGGAGAAACTGAACGGAGCCAGAAATAAATGAACCTTTAAGGTAAGTTGCACCTTGTCCATCACCAGCGTTGGCTTGCCAGTCTGCAGCGTTTTCGCTGAGAGCGACCAAATATGCAGGGAAATTGATTTCAAATTCATAGCCAGCAAAATTAAAATCGAAATCCGCCAGTATGATGTCAAAGCAAACCAAGTCGCCATTGCTCATTCCACTGATATCGAGATTACCGCTTCCATCAATGAATCCGAGTGGGTCGCCTGCAGCTGCTCCGGTATGCACCGATGCAGAAGGGGCAATTGTGATTGTTTGGGCAAACAGTGTTACCGCAAGCAGAGTAATAAAGAATGTCAAAACCGTTTTTTTCATGTTTTCTTCCTTTCTATATGTAGGGACCTTGTCCTTATTCTTACTCAAAACCCCAGGAAAAGGCAAGCATGCCACCAAGGGTTTTTGTGGATTTTCCAAATATTTCGAATCCTGAGAGAGGCTGATCACTAAAAACAAGAACCGAATCCCCTTTTTCAAGATCTACTTCAAACGTATTGTTGGCCAAATTGACCCATTTCTGGTTTGATTCAAGCGTAATTTGAGCCTCATCCTTCTTCTGGCCATCGCTGGCGATGAGCTCCAGACGAACGGAGGCTTTTCCGAGTTGAGGGTTGACGAGGGCCAGGCCGGTCCAGCCACCCTCATCGGCTGTACTGTAATCGAGATAGGGCAGGCAGAGTGTTTTCGCCTGTGTTTTTGCAGATTGAAAACCCGAGAACCGGTCATCGGGTGCGTATGAACCGAAGAGCATGTAACCGAAAATCGGCTGATCCGACTCAAAAACGGCCCAGGATGCACCCTCCGCGAGGCCATTTGTGTTGCGATCCACAAGGACGACATGCTTTTCACCCGCAGCCAAAGTTCGATTTTCAGGCCCCTGCAGCGTTTCTCCGGTATCGTTGAACACGTGGGTCTGCAGGGTTGCCGCATTTTGACCGGGATTGATAACGACACATCCAGTCCAAAATTGGGTCACATCTTTTGCAATATGGGGAAAGACGAGCTGATTCGCCGTGTCATTGTCCAGAAGGATACCCACAGCCTGAGAAAGCCCCGATTCGGGAACCCTTCCAAAAATCTCCAATCCAGCTACCTTCTGCTGGTTATCGACTTCGCCTTTTAAAACGCCCCAGCCGCGTTGTCCGAGATCACCACCCATCAGCTCCACAAAATCGAATGAAGTAGCCTGATTGGGTTCCAGGAAACCCAACTGAAAGCTCTGTCCGCCGGATTCGAAATCCGGAGTTCCATTCTCTTCAACAACTGCCAATGCCCCTTGGGTGAAGAATTGGACCGTGTCAGCGGCGATATGGGGTACAAGTAACTGTTGCTGGCCTAGCCTTGAAGCACGAGAGGCAACAATTTGCCGAGACGATCGATCTCGGATTACCGACCAACCGTACAAGCCGACTGCCCCGATACCCTGCCCTTTGTTAAGCACCCGTATCCAACTCTCACCACCTTCTGAATCATCGTATAGAAGTGAAGTGCTTTGCAGTGGGGCCAAACGAATATTCGTATTGAAATTCAAGGCGTTTCCCATTGCGTCGAATTGGTAGACATCGCAAATGATGGATTCCGGTGCCAGGTTAATAAGACCAACTTCCGTCGTCCACTCTTGCCCCTCACGAATTTGGGGGAAATATAAGTATCTTCCCTCTTCTTGTTCACGCAATGAAATGGTCAGTTGCTCAGTCAGTGTATCTGAACCACGACTCGCCGTCAGGGTAAAGGTGGTTTCTTCATCAATCACCACAGTCTCAGTTCCCGATGAGGCTCCGTCGTTGTTGACAACACCAACCTGTGGTTCAATAAAGACCTGGGAAGGGTCCGCACCCGAAACAAACCATGTCAAATTGGCTGTTCGTCCCTGAAACACCTCCATTGGATCAGCAGAAAACTCAACAATTTCGAAAACACCGAGAACCTCTACAAACACCGTAGCCTGAACAGACCCAAATACATTCTGTGCCCGCAATAGAAATGTTTTGCTAATGTCCGCTTCGTAGGACAATTGCCCCTGGAGTTGATTCAGGCTCAACCCTGGAGATCCTGGTTCAGATTGATCATAAAGCAACAGTTGCGTTTCAGCGCTGCCTTCATCGACATCCCATGACAGCGTGTACGTCTGTCCCTCCTCTGGTCTTTCAGGTGTGACGCTGAACGAAAGAATGGCTGGCTTGTCTTCCGATACCAGTACCGTCACAGTAACCTGTCGAGAAACGCTTCCATTCGAATTCTGAGCTGTAAGTGTGTAGGTCTGGGATTGAGAGGGCGCAACGGATGTATTCCCCGAGGCAGTCCAGCTTCCAGAAAGCCCCTGGATCGATATGCTGTCTGCATTTTCTGTGACCCAACTCAAAGTCGAGGATTCGCCTTGGTTTATGGTACTTGGGACCGCTGAAAAGGAAAGGATGGTGGGGTTAACCGGATCAAGAACGGTTACAGTTGCCTGGGCGCTCACCGTGCCATTGCTGTTGGTCGCGGTCAGCGTGTAGGTCGTCGTTGCACCTGGGCTGACCGAACGTGTTCCCGAAGCGCTGACAGAACCAATTCCTGGAGATATGGATACACTGTCTGCATCATTAACTTCCCAACTCAATTCGGAATCATTTCCTGGTTGAATTTGAGTGGGGTCGGCAAGGAAACTAACAATTTGAGGAACCTGACCACCGCCTTCAGGGACGATCGCAATACTGGAAATATTGGCTGTAAGCTTCCCATTTTCCACCGAATTTGTGAGATTTCCGAATTCATCTTGAATAAAGGTATCGGGTCCCAACACATTAAATTGAATCTGACTTCCTGCAGTACCTTCAGCAGCAGTGAGTGTCAAATCTGCAATATGTTCACCAGGATCTGGAGGGTCCAGGTTAAAAAACGGAACATTTCCAGGTGTGAAGGCCACATACCACGCAATAGTATTCGTGCTTAAGTCGGTGAGATCTGCTTCGATCAGTACAGGATGGCTTTCAATCACTCCCGCTTTTGCGATGGAAGCTTGGGTGATAAGCCCAGGAGGAATGGTGACTTTTATGGCAAGAACTCCAACATTAGTGCTACCCGTATCGACACCTGATCCTGAAATATCTTTAAAATAAAGGGGGAAAGTGGCCGTCTGGCCTTCGGTGAGGGAACCAGTCTGGAGATTAAAGACATCGTTCTGAGCCAACAGGGATATGCATGAAACTGGCCAAATAATCAGTGTCCAGAGGATGATGTTGTAAATACGCAAAGTTCCGCCCTTTCTACTTCTCAATTTAATAAGACCTCACATGATACATTCTGTCTCAAAAAAAATCGTTCCTAACCGGTGTGCCAATTCTCACCATGTGTCAGAAAGCTTTTTTCAAACCAGATTCCACCTTAGTTCGCCAGATTAATGTTAAATGTTGGAGCAGCCGCTTCATAGATCGGAGTACTGTCGTGAATCGCTCCTTTCTTGTCGACCCAACACGAAATACCCGAGTTCGCACAGCGCACCAAGGGGGCCGAGTTTTCTATCGGCCGCATCTGCAGATGCTGTAGATGAAGGCGACTTGCCTTGGTTTTCCCAAACCAGGCATCGTTCGTGACATTAATATATAAATCCGCATCGAATTGACCGACAAAATGCGGAAAAATCGCCTCATAGCAGATTAGAGGTTGAATCTTTATCCCTCTAAACAAAAACGGCCGGTTCTCCTGCCCTTTCCGAAAATGTCCGATGCCTTTGACAAAATAGCTCGCCCACCCAAATGGCCATGGAAGGGATTCACTGAACATGACGAGCTTCTCTTTTTGATAGATCTGGGGAGCCGTGTCGGGCGCGAGGAGCCAAACCTCATTGGTTAGCCGCCCAGACTCAGAGCCGAGACACCCAAACAATAGCCCAATCTGCTGATCCTCCACCAGCGCCTGAAGGAATTCGATGTAGGAAGGGTAATTCTTCAAAACCAGTGGCAAGGCAGTTTCCGGCCACACGACCAGATCGACTTGGCCTCGCCCAAACAACCGAGTTGGTTCTGCATGCCTTTTCAGGAGATCTGCCATATTTTCAGGCTCGCGCTTGGCCCAGGGAATGATATTGGGTTGAACGCAACCAACCTTTATGGAACGACCAGGCGCTGCATCTTCTGGTACCACAAAAGCCGGCCCAAATAGGGCTAGCCCGGAAATGGCTATCAGGCCAAGGCCAAGAGTTCTCTTTTGTGGTTTCTTTCGTTGCAAGAAAAATTGCCCTAAAGAGAGTCCTGCAAGCATCAACCAAAACGTTAATCCGACACTTTTCCAAATCCAGGCTGATTGAGCCGCGATGGAGTTCGTCAACACTGCGCCAACCAACCATGGGAATACATAAGGGAAAAGATAAGATTGGATCAAGGCAAGAAGTCCCGCCTGTAGAACTAAACGCAGCCAAGAAGGAGCCTTTTTGAAGAGTAGCGGTGCGAACAAAAACCACAATCCGAGGTCGAGCCCCTGATAAAGCCAAAACCCAATCGAGCCTATAACACTCAAAAAAGGTGACAGCCCACCAAAATCGCGTATCGTGAAGAAAATCCAATAATATCCAAATGCTTGTACGAAAACTCCTGAAAGCCAACCAAACATAAAGCGTTTGGAGCTTGAAAGTGACTCCAACAAAGGAAAAACAGCAATCGCCAAGACACAACACCACCAGAGACCAAAAGGTTCAAAACTCAAATTGAACATTAAACCAATGGGAATTGAAATGAGCATGACCCATTTCGAGTTTTGAATTTCACCTCGTTCCATGGTGCCTCCTGAACGGTGCCCACCCTAACACGAGTCGTTCCACACCACAAGAAAACTGAAGTGCATTCGTTTTGTGACCATAAACGGCATTAGACACTATATATCCCGCACTCATGAAAATTGAAAGTGGCAATGGTTGGAGGAAATATCAAAACCAATTAAAATACGTTCCATGAAGGGTACACACAAGATTCAACTCAAATGGATGAATCAACTTGAAAGGGTCGGTTACAGGACTGGATGACAAAACAAACAAATTCCCAAAGGCAAACTTCAACAAGACAGACAAGACGCCTTCGCCTTACCATCAAGGGCGCGGTTCAAGGTGTTGGTTTTAGACCCTATATTTACCGTCTAGCCCACGAGCGCAATTTAATTGGGTGGATTGTGAACTCTCCAAAGGGAGTTGAAATGGAAGTGCAAGGTCACGCGACATTGATTGACGATTTTGCGACTGCAATCGAATCCGAAAAGCCACCACTGGCGGTTATCAAATCCATTCATCGCCAGGATCTAAAGCCTTTATCAAATTCGAAATGCGAAACGAGCTTCCAAATTAGGCCCAGTAAGCAAGAAGGCGGCATCGTAGCGCTTGTCCTTCCCGACATGGCGACATGCAAAGACTGTTTGGACGACATTCACGATCCAACCAACCGGCGCTACCGCTATCCATTCACAAATTGCACAAACTGTGGCCCACGATACAGCATCATCGAAAAACTCCCATACGATCGTCCTTACACAAGTATGAAACATTTCCCAATGTGCGAGGCTTGCCAGGAAGAATATGAAGACCCACTCAACCGACGTTTTCACGCTCAACCAAATGCCTGCCCAAAATGTGGTCCTCAACTGGCATTCTGGGACACCGAGGGGAATGAACTTGGCACACGTGAAGAGGCATTGAACCTGGCAATAAATACCCTAAAGAGTGGAGAGATTCTGGCCTTAAAGGGCCTCGGAGGTTTCCAATTCCTCGTCGATGGCTGCAATGAACAGGCCGTTTCTCGTTTGCGCGCACGAAAAGGCCGTATGAGTAAGCCCTTTGCGCTCATGGCACCCAATTTAGAAACCATCCGTAAAACGATTCCCCTCAGCCAACAGGAAGAAAATTGGCTCACATCGTCACGAGCTCCAATCGTGCTGATTGAAAAAAAAGGCACCACTACAACAGGAATCGCCCCCAGCGTATCGGGACACACCCCGACCTTAGGTTTCATGTTACCCTACTCCCCTCTTCACACCTTATTAATGGAAGCGTTTGATGGCATCGTCGTTGCCACAAGTGGGAATCTATCCGAAGAGCCAATCTGCATCGATGAAAAAGAAGCCCTCGCCCGAATGGGACGTATTGCTGATGGATTTTTGGTCCACAATCGCCCTATTGTTCGTCCAGTAGACGATTCGGTCGTTCGAATGGTTGGTGAACAACTCATGATGATCCGCCGCGCAAGAGGGTTTGCACCCTTCCCCATCGATGTTGCCAATGTCACTCCCAATCGTGTTGCGGTTGGCGCCCACCTCAAAAACGCCATTGCTTTGGCAAAAGATTCGTCGGTATTTATCAGTCAGCATATTGGCGATCTGGAAACGCTCGCAACGCGCGATTGTTTCGAATCGACCATCGCCGACCTAAGCGCGATGTATGAGTTTCAGCCGACCTCATTCCTCTGTGATCTACATCCAGATTATGCCTCCAGCCGCTACGCCACCCAACAAGGGCAATGCATTTCCATTCAACATCATTACGCTCACGTCCTAGCCTGTATGGCCGAACATGAACTGGAGGGCCCGGTTCTCGGGGTTGCATGGGATGGCACGGGTCTCGGAACCGATGGCACCATTTGGGGTGGCGAACTCTTGATAGCAAGCCGAAAAGATTGGAAACGTGCCGGCCACCTTCTGCCTTTCCTTCTTCCCGGTGGTGACCGCGCTGCGAAAGAGCCAAAGCGAATCGCGGCCAGTCTGCTGCACAAAGCCGAAATGGAACAGGGCCATGGACTGGAACACCTCTTTGATGGGAATGAGTACCAGACACTGAAGACCATGCTTGAACGCGACCTGAATTGCATCGCAACCACGAGTGCAGGTCGGCTCTTCGACGGAATCGCCTCACTGCTCAACCTGTGTCATATTAATGGGCACGAGGGCCAGGCGCCTCAGGCCCTGGAGCTAATGGCATCTCTTTCCAGCGAAAGCATGAGGTTAGATCTGGGGCTTATCCAGAATGAAGACCGAATAATCGGCGATTGGCGACCGTTAGTCAAGCAGCTCTGTGAGGATTCATGCGAGAAAACAGATGCTTGGGTCCGATCGGCTGCTGCCGGCTTCCACCACGCCCTGGCTCAACACGTTCGAACCGCTGCCGAAATCATAGGCTTTGAAAAGGTCTGCCTCACAGGTGGATGTTTTCAAAATCGATTCTTGAGCGAATGTTGCCGTGAAGAGTTGGAAAAAGCAGGATTTAGCGTATTCATGCATCATCAAATTCCAGCTAACGACGGTGGCATCGCAGCGGGACAGCTCTATTATCTTGGATCATAAGCTAGGCCCATTTTCCCGCATCATCACAATGGAATCGAGAATTGAACGCGCTTATGCTAAGATACCGGGCTTGGCCAAAGGGAAGCCCTGCCGGGACCACTTTTTTGTCAAGCATTTTACCCTTTATGCCACCCCAGGAGGTGTTTGTTTGGAACAGAACCAGGAATTCATTCGTAATTTCTCGATCATCGCCCATATTGATCATGGGAAGAGTACCCTTGCGGATCGAATTCTTGAACGTTCGGGCCTTGTCAGTTCACGTGAGATGAAAGAACAGCTACTGGATGATATGGAACTAGAAAGGGAGCGTGGCATAACGATCAAAGCACGCTCAGTCACGATACCTTACAAGAGCCGAGATGGACACACCTACATGTTCAACCTGATCGATACACCTGGACACGTCGACTTCGCCTACGAGGTCTCGAGAAGTCTGGCCGCCTGCGAGGGAGCGATTCTTGTCGTCGATGCTGCGCAGGGCGTGGAAGCACAGACCCTGGCGAATGTTTATCTGGCCATGGAGAACGATCTTCATCTCCTTCCTGTCCTCAATAAAATCGATCTTCCATCCGCCCAACCGGAACATATTTGCGAACAGATTGAACAGGTCATTGGACTTGAGACGGAAAACGCACAATTTATCTCCGCCAAAACCGGCGAAGGTATCGAGGATGTCATGGAAGCGCTTATCCATGAAATACCTCCTCCAAAAGGTAACCCTGACGGACCAACCAAAGCATTGATTTTCGATGCATGGTTTGACAATTACCGTGGGCTGATTGTTCTGGTTCGTGTGTTCGATGGGGAACTCAAGAAAAAAGACAAAATAAAATTCATGGCAACCGGCAGTGAGTACGAGGTCGACGAGGTGGGTATTTTCGCCCCGAAAATGGTGAAATCCGATAGCCTGAAGGCGGGCCAGGTAGGGTACATGATTGCGACCATCAAAACTTTGGACGAAGTCAAGGTCGGTGACACAATAACGTCCCTACACAACCCCGCTCAAGAGCCCCTGTCCGGGTTTGAAGAGTCCAAACCTATGGTCTTCTCGGGTCTCTACCCCGTCGAGTCTGGAGATTATTCCGATCTGAGAGAAGCGCTCGACAAACTACAGATCAACGACACATCCTTCCACTTTGAGCCCGAGACGTCAGTCGCACTTGGATTTGGCTTTCGCTGCGGCTTCCTGGGCCTTTTGCACATGGAGATCATCCAGGAACGTCTGGAGCGCGAATTCGATCTCGACCTCATTACCACTGCCCCGAGTGTTGAATTTCGGGTGACCACCAAGCAAGGGGAAGAATTAATGATCTCATCCCCGGCCAGGCTTCCGGCTGCTGGTGATATTGAAACGTTTGAAGAGCCTTTCATCCGCGGAACAATCCTGACCCAAAGCCAATTTGTGGGTGCAGTCATTAAACTCTGTGAAGAACGACGCGGGATTCAGAAAAAGCTGGAGTATGTCTCCGAGGACCGCGTCCTCATCGAATACGATCTTCCACTTAACGAAATTGTTCTGGATTTTTACGATCGATTGAAATCGGTCAGTAAAGGATATTCGTCGTTCGATTACCACGTCGAAGGCTATTGGGACTCCGACCTTGTCAAACTGGATATCCTGGTGAATGGCGAACCGGTCGATGCCCTTTCGGTGATCGTACACCGCTCCATGGCATTTCACCGTGGCCAGGCCTTGGCAGTGAAAATGAAAGAATTGATTCCGCGTCAAATGTTCGATGTGGCCATTCAGGCCGCCATGGGCACGCGAGTCATCTGCAGAACCAATGTTAAGGCCCTACGAAAAAACGTTCTCGCCAAATGCTATGGTGGCGACATCTCACGGAAACGAAAACTCCTCGAAAAACAGAAAAAAGGAAAGAAACGCATGAAAGCGGTTGGAAAGGTGCACATTCCTCAAGACGCCTTCCTCGCCATGCTGAAGGTTGACGAATAATGGCAAAAGAACTTACATCAAAGCAGAGACGTTTTCTCAAACAGCTCTCTCATCATTTAAATCCCATGCTGCAGATGGGCAAGGAGGGCGCCAGTCCACAGTTCATTCAACAGCTCCTGGAACAGCTTGAGCGCCATGAACTGATAAAGGTGCGAATCCTCAACAATTGCGATTGGTCGAAAGAGGCGGTTCAAACCACACTGACCGAAGCTGATATCACTTTGGTTCAACGGATTGGGCATGTCCTAACGGTATACCGAAGAAGCGAAGAAAACCCTGAACTAAAATTGCCGAGGTAACTGCCACGTGCGCGTTCTGAACATTCACCCGGAAACACCCCAGACCAGACTTCTGGAAATGGCCGTGACGCATCTCGAAGAAGGCAATATTATCGCCTATCCAACCGATACCTGCTACGGGCTGGGGTGCTCGATTTTCGAAAAAAGGGCCATCGATCGTCTGAAGCGTCTGAAACGTATTCCAGACTCCAAACCGATGAGTTTTATTTGCAGTGACCTAAAGCACATTTCTGATTTTGGAATTGTTTCCAACACAGCCTACAAACTAATGCGCAAACTGTTGCCGGGTCCCTACACGTTTGTCTTACCGGCAACGCGTATGGTCCCAAAGTTGCTCCAAAACAAACGCAAACAGGTTGGTATCCGTGTACCTGATAACCGCGTAATCACCGACTTGGTTCAAACGCTAGGCAATCCCATCATCTCGACAACCTGCCAACTTCCGGAAGACGAACTTCCATGCGCAGATATCTATGAGATCAAGGACCGATTGGCCAACTTTATAGATTTGGCCATCGACGGAGATTTTCTTTATCCCGAAGTCTCCACCGTTGTCATGATCGAAGACGATCACGTTGAAATACTTAGGGAAGGTAAGGGTGATATAAAACCCTTCGAACCCTACCTGAACCTGGAAACCTAAGGAGAAGACATGAAAAACATATTAATAACTGGCGGAGCTGGATTTATCGGCAGCAATATGATTCACCTGGCCCTGGAACAAGGCAAAGAGGTCGTCGTCCTGGACAAATTGACCTACGCAGGTAACCCAGCCAATTTACAGCCGTTTCAAGATCGACCAGACTTTCACTTTTATAAAGGTGACATCACAGACAACGAACTGGTATCCACCATCCTGGAACGCCACAAGATCGAGGGGGTTCTCAACTTCGCTGCCGAAAGTCATGTAGATCGCTCGATTGACGGACCCGCCGAGTTTATTCATACGAATGTGGTCGGGACCTTCAACCTTCTGCAAAGCTGCCTGGGCTATTGGCGCAATCTCAAGGAAGGCGACAAATTCCGTTTCCTGCACGTTTCCACAGACGAAGTTTATGGTTCGCTCGGTGAAGAAGGCTATTTTGTCGAAGACACCCCCTATGCCCCAAATTCGCCCTATTCGGCATCCAAAGCCTCCTCGGATCACCTGGTCCGGGCCTATGTTCACACATATGGCATGCCTTGTGTCACGACGAATTGCTCAAATAACTATGGACCCTACCAATTCCCTGAAAAACTGATCCCTGTTGTCATCCTGAAAGCGTTGCGCGGTGAGTCGATCCCCATTTATGGAGATGGCAAAAATGTTCGCGACTGGCTTTACGTCGGAGACCATTGCCGCGGTATTCTTACCGCCCTCGAAAGCGGAGAAGTAGGAGAAACCTATAATATCGGTGGCGATTCAGAAAAAACCAACCTGGACATCGTTCACACCATTTGCAGCATCCTCGACGAACTCAAACCAGGAACAAAGCCCTATTCCGAGTTAATTACATTCGTAGCAGACCGTCCGGGACACGATCGGCGCTATGCGATTGATGCCTCGAAGATTAAAAAGGAATTGGGTTGGAAGGCTGTCGAAAACTTCGAGACCGGCATTCGCAAAACGGTGGACTGGTATATCCAAAACCTGGATTGGTGTGAAAACATCCTCAGTGGCGACTACCGCCTGGAACGCCTTGGCCTGGATCAATAAAAACCGTAGCAAGGAGTCACCTTATGGACGCAATCAATGAGTTAAAAAGCCGAGGGTTTATCTACCAACAAACCCATGATGAAGAACTAACGGATCATCTCCAAAAGCCTTGCACCTTTTATATCGGGTTTGATCCTACAGCAGACAGCCTGCACGTAGGTTCCCTGGTTCCCATAATGGCCATGGTCCACATGCAACGTGCCGGCCACTTTCCGATCGCCATTGTCGGCGGCGGAACAGCGCGAGTCGGCGATCCTTCCGGTAAAACGGAAATGAGGAAAATGCTGAATGAAACCCAAATTGAAGCAAACGAGCGTGGCGTCGCCAAGCAGCTGAGCCATTACCTTGACCTCGATGGGACCAAAGGAAAACTGGTCAACAACAAGGACTGGCTGCTCAAACTGTCTTATATCGAATTGCTCAGGGATATCGGCTCCCATTTCAGCGTCAACCGCATGCTGACCATGGAATCAGTGAAGCAACGCTTAGAGACCGGACTGAGCTTCATCGAATTTAACTACATGATTCTCCAAGCCTATGATTTTCTGGTGCTCCTGCAACAGGAAAATTGCACCCTGCAAATGGGTGGCCAGGACCAGTGGGGCAATATC
>Ga0070729_10001672_pt1 | contig 32502 bp, 27 predicted proteins | sample tdDd472_FD_66725 | JGI IMG/M metagenome (GOLD analysis project Ga0070729, IMG submission 66725) | Marine sediment microbial communities from the Atlantic coast under amendment with organic carbon and nitrate - tdDd47.2 | ecosystem: Environmental > Aquatic > Marine > Coastal > Sediment | place...
GCCCAAAACCGGTGCTGGCGGCGCCGGCGGCAACGCCACGTCGCGCTACCGCGGTGCCCAGGGCCTGCCGCCGGACCTCATCAAGCAGATCGAGAAACAGTTCGGCTTGGACAAGCCGGCGCACGAACGCTTCGTGCTCATGATGGGCAATTACATCCGCTTCGATTTCGGCGACAGCTACTTCCAGGACCGTTCCGTGATGCAACTGGTCATCGACAAGATGCCGGTCTCCATCTCGCTCGGGCTCTGGACCACCATCCTGGTCTATCTGATTTCCATCCCCCTCGGCATCGCCAAGGCGGTGCGCGACGGCTCAAAATTCGACGTCTGGACCTCGGGCGTGGTGATCTTCGGCAACGCCGTGCCGAGTTTTCTGTTCGCGGTCCTGCTGATCATCCTGTTCGCCGGCGGGCGCTATTTCGATTGGTTCCCGCTGCGCGGCCTGGTGTCGCCGGGATGGGACAATCTGCCGTGGTACCAACAGGTGACGGACTACTTCTGGCACCTGGCACTGCCGCTGCTCTCGATGATCATCGGCGGCTTCGCCTCGCTCACCATGCTGACCAAGAACTCATTCATTGAGGAGATCAACAAGCAATACGTGGTCACCGCGCGTTCCAAGGGCCTGACCGAACGGCGCGTCCTTTACAAGCACGTGTTCCGAAACGCCATGCTGATCGTCATTGCCGGATTTCCGTCGGCCTTCATTGGTGTGCTGTTCACCGGCGCGCTGCTGACCGAGGTAATCTTCTCGCTCGATGGCCTCGGCCTCCTGGGCTTCGAAGCGGCGCTCACCCGCGACTATCCGGTGATGTTCGGCACGCTGTATTTCTTCACCCTGTTGGGCCTCCTGATGGGTATCGTCGGCGATATCATGTACCACATCGTCGATCCCCGGATCGACTTCGATGCGCGGGACGTCTGACATGGATGCGCGCCCCGACATCGCCCCGCATACGGCTGCCGACGCGCTCCGCACGGACCGCTTCCTGGGCTTTCGCGTCACCCCGATCACGCGCCGGCGCATCGACAACTTCAAACGCAACCGGCGCGGCCTCTGGTCGTTCTGGATATTCCTGGTGTTGTTCCTGGTGTCCATGTTCGCCGAGCTGGTGGCCAACGACAAACCGCTGTTGGTGGTCTACGACGGCGATCTCTACGTCCCCGCCTTCGCCGTTTACCCGGAGACCGCCTTCGGCGGCGAGTTTCAGACGGAAGCCGACTACCGCGACGAGTTCGTCGAAAAACTGATTACCGACAAGGGCTGGATGCTGTGGCCGCCGGTCCGGTTCAGTTACGACACGGTCAACTACGACCTGCCGGTGCCGGCGCCGGCGCCGCCCAGCGCCGACAACTGGCTCGGCACCGACGATCAGGGCCGCGACGTGGTGGCGCGGCTGATCTACGGCTTCCGCATCTCGGTGCTGTTCGGCTTGGTGCTCACGATCCTGAGCGCCGCCGTCGGCGTCTCCTCCGGCGCCTTCCAGGGGTTCTACGGCGGCATGATCGATCTCGTCGGCCAGCGTTTCATCGAAATCTGGGCCGGCATGCCGATCCTCTATCTGCTGATCATCATGGCCAGCGTGATTACCCCGAATTTCTGGTGGCTGTTGGGCCTGATGCTGCTGTTTTCGTGGATGGGGTTCGTCGGCGTGGTGCGGGCCGAGTTCCTGCGTGCGCGCAACCTGGATTTCGTCCGTGCCGCCCGGGCATTGGGGGTTTCCGACCTGAAGCTGATCTACAAGCACGTGCTGCCCAATGCCATGGTCGCCACCGTGACCTTCATGCCGTTCACCTTGTCCGGTTCGATCACCACGCTGACGGCGCTGGATTTCCTGGGTTTCGGCCTGCCGCCGGGTTCGGCCTCGCTGGGTGAGCTGCTGAACCAGGGCAAGGCCAACCTGCAGGCACCGTGGCTGGGGCTTTCGGGCTTCGTCGTCATCGCCCTGATGCTCAGCCTGCTGGTGTTCATCGGCGAAGCGGTGCGCGACGCTTTTGATCCGAGAAAGGTCTACAGATGAACCACCTCCTGGAGATCGAGGACCTTTACGCTTCCTTCGGCCATGGCGACAAGGAAGTGAAAGCCGTGCGCGGCGTTTCCTTCCATATCGAGAAGGGCGAGACCCTGGCGCTGGTGGGCGAGTCGGGTTCCGGCAAATCGGTGACGGCGCTTTCCGCCATGCGTTTGCTGCCCTACCCGCTGGCGCACCACCCGAAGGGCGCCATCCGCTTCAAGGGCGAGGAACTGCTGACGGCGCCGGACAGCCGCATGCGCGAACTGCGCGGCGCCGACATGGCGATGATCTTCCAGGAACCGCTGACCAGCCTCAACCCGCTGCATTCGATCGAGAAGCAGATCGCCGAGACGCTTTTGCTGCACAAGGCGATGACGCCGGTGGAAGCGCGCGCGCGGGTGATCGAGTTGCTCAATCTCGTCGGCCTGGAAGCCGCCACCGAACGGCTCTCGGCGCTGCCGCACGAGTTCTCCGGCGGCCAGCAGCAGCGCGTGATGATCGCCATGGCGCTGGCCAACGATCCCGACCTGCTGATCGCGGATGAACCGACGACGGCGCTCGACGTGACGGTCCAGGCGCAGGTGCTGAAGCTCCTCAAGGACCTGCAGTCGGAACTCGGCATGGCGATCCTGTTCATCACCCATGACCTCGGCATCGTGCGCGGCATGGCTGAGCGGGTCTGCGTCATGAACGACGGCGAGATCGTCGAGCAGGGGCCGGTGAAACAGGTGTTCGAACGGCCCAGCCACGACTACACCCGCCATCTGCTCGCCGCCGAGCCCAAGGGCCGGCCCGACCCCGCGCCCTCCGACGCCACCGAGATCATGCGCGGCGACGATATCAAGGTCTGGTTTCCGGTGAAGCGCGGGCTGCTCCGCCGCACCGTCGGTCACGTGAAGGCGGTGGACGGCATCTCCGTCGCCATCCGCCGCGGGCATACCTTGGGCGTGGTCGGCGAGTCGGGGTCCGGCAAGTCGACGCTCGGCCGCGCGCTCTTGCGCCTGGAGCGCAGCGAGGGGCCCATCACCTTCATGGAGACGCCCCTGCAGGGGCTCGGCTTCAAGGACTTGAGACCCTTGCGGCGCGAGATGCAGATCGTCTTCCAAGACCCCTTCGGGTCGCTGAGCCCGCGCCTCTCGGTCGGCCAGATCATCGAGGAGGGCTTGTTGGTGCACGGGCTCGGCGGCGGTTACGAAGAACGGCGCAAGCTGATCGGCGAGGCGCTCCGGGAGGTCGGGCTCGAGCCGGAGATGCAGGACCGCTACCCGCATGAGTTCTCCGGCGGCCAGCGCCAGCGCATCGCCATCGCCCGCGCGCTGGTGCTGAAGCCCAAGTTCATCGTCCTCGACGAGCCGACCTCGGCGCTCGACATGTCGGTGCAGGCGCAGATCACGGACCTGCTGCGCGACCTGCAGAAGAAGCACGACCTGGCCTACATGTTCATCAGCCACGACCTGAAGGTGATCCGCGCGCTGGCGCACGATGTCATCGTCATGAAGGACGGCAAGGTGGTCGAGGCCGGCCCCGCGGACAAGGTCATCGACGCCCCCGAGACCCCCTATACCCGCGCGCTGATGGCCGCCGCCTTCGATCTCGCCGCCGACGAGACCGGCGTCGTCGGCACCTGAGGCCGCTCACTCCGCCGCTTCGGGCGCCAGCCGGTCGCGGATGGCGGGCGACAGATAGGTGCCCTGGTTCAACAGCTCGCGCTGCACCCGGCCGGGATCCAGGTCCCTGGGTTCGACGCCGCCGTCCAGGCACAGACCCGCCGCCACCCCCGCCGCGTGGCCGGTGAGCCAGCATTGCGGGATCTCGCGCAGGAAGGTGTGGGAACTGGCATCGCAGGCGACATGCCGCCCGGCGCCCAAGACGCCATCCAATCCCGCCGGCACCAAGGACCCATAAGGCACCGAGATATTGGGGAACTTCGGGCTGAGCGAAGTGGAGACGCCGATCTCGTCGTCCCAGACCTTGCCCTCGTCCCACTGGGCGCGGGTGACGCGCCTGAGCCCCTGGAAGCGGCGCGAGTGGCGCACCCCGATCTGCGGCGCGCCGAGCATCAGATAGGCGTTCTCGAAGCCCGGCGCATGCTTGCGGTAGACCTCCACGTAACCCGCCGCCAGCCGGCGCGAACGCACCTCGACGGTGCTCAAATCCTCGACGTTGACGGCGCTGTACCCCGACAGTCTGGGCCCCATGAACAGCGCCACGTCGTTTCGCCAGGAAACGAAGGGCTTGTCGAAATAGTTGAGCGCGTCGCGCCCCATCGCCATGAACTCGGTGAAGCCTTCCTCCTCGTTCACCTTGAAGTCCAACCAGCGTTCCATGTCGACGCCGCCCATCATGAAGGCGGTGTTGACGCAATGGTGGATGTTGCCCGCGTCGATGTCGTCGTCCATGGCCATGCCGGCGCGGAACAGGAGATCGGCGTCGCCGGTGGTGTCGATGACCAGCTTGGCCAGAACCGCGTGACGGCCTTCCTTGCTCTCGAAGATGGCGCCGCGCATGGCGCCGTCCTCGACGATGGGCTCCACCGCCCAGGCGTGGAAGGTGAGCCGCACGTTGCGCTCCAGCAGCATTTCCATCGACAGCGTCTTCAACGCCTCGGGATCGATGGTCGGCGACCAGGTGACGACATCGTGGAACGCCGCCGTGCGCTGCGACCAATAGGCCGCCGTGGAGACATCCTTGGAGCCCCAATCCTCGCGCGCCGGCCCCTGCACCGCGTCGGCCGGCAGCCGCTCGAAGATGTCGCAGGCGAACCCGGCGATCACCTGCCGGCCGGACCAATCCGTCATGCGGTCGATCCACAGCACCAGCCCGCCGGTGGAAAGTCCGCCCAGGTGGTTGTAGCGCTCGATCAGCATCACGTCGGCGCCGGAGCGCGCCGCCGCGACCGCCGCCGCCGTGCCGGACGGGCCGCCGCCGACCACCAGGATGTCGCATTCGGCATAGACCGGCGTTTCCCGCGCCGCTTCGGCAACGGTCTTGTTCGGACGCGGCCGGCGCGGGCGGTGCTCGTCGCCGCCGTAAATCCGCGACGAATAGAATTGGGTCGATTGATCCCGGTCGGTCATTTTCCCCCTCCCTCTCGCGCACCGTCCGGAAGGGGAAACGTCGGCTACCGGCAATCCGGGCAGGTCGTTTCCGTAATCCGCATCGGCGCGCGGTCCATGGTAATCAGCGCCCGGGTGATCAGGTCGAAGACCCCGAACCAACCGGCCGGCGTTTCCAGCTTAGCGCACGACCGGCAGAGATTGAACGGTTTCGTTTCCGGCGCCGCCACCGGCACCTTTTCACGGATGTCGAGCTGGCGCGTGCAATAGATCAGGTTGTCGTTGCCGGCCTTCATGATCGACATTTCCATGTCGCGCTCCATGTCCGGCGTATCGCAGGGGAAACGGACGAACACGGCACGGCCGCTGGCGCGGACCTCGCGCGCCAGAAACCGGTGCAGGATCACGACCCCGTCGGTGGCGTCCATGAACTCCCAGATCGGGCGGCCGAGATAATGTTCCGGCGCGTGGCGGTCGTCATTCTCGGCGGCGAACACCCGCCAGCCCGGATTGACGAAACAGATGCGATCGGCCTCGTCGATGCGGTAGACGACCGGCGTCGGCTCACCGCCGGCCCGTTCGCGGGTCGAAAAGCCAATGATGTCCGCCATCCCCCAAACACCTTTCCGTCCGTGGCCTTTTGCCTCATAAGTGAATGATAACCGGGCTTGGCTCCGGCACAAAGTTTCTAAAGGTTTCGACATAGAACCTATGGCAAAAGGACTAGAGCGCGTTGAATTTACTTTTTCTCTCCGCCGAAGACACGGCCAGCCGCTGGAAGGACGCATTGGCCGAGGAAATTCCGGAGCTCGAATTCCGGCTGTGGCCCGACGAGGTCGGCAACCCAGAGGACATCGACTACGCGCTGGTCTGGAAGCCGCCGGCGGGTGAATTGAAACGCTATCCCAACCTGAAGGCGATCCTGAGCCTCGGTGCCGGGGTCGATCATCTGGCCGCCGACCCGGAATTGCCAGCAGGCGTGCCGGTGTCCCGGCTGGTCGACCGCTGCCTGACGCAGGGCATGACCGAATACGTGCTCTATTGGGTGATTCATTATCACCGCAAGATGGGCGTCTACGCCGAATTCCGCGCCAAACACCTGTGGAAGCGCATGCGCCAGGAGGACCCGAGGCGCCGGCGCATCGGCTTCCTTGGCCTTGGCGAGCTCGGCGGCGACGCGGCGGAGAAGCTGGTGGCGCTGGATTTCGACGTCGCCGGCTGGAGCCGCACGCCGAAGGACCTGCCGGGCGTCGCCTCGTTCCATGGTGCGGACGGGTTACAGCCCTTCCTGGCGCGAACCGACATCCTGATCTGCCTGTTGCCCATGACCGACCAAACCCGCGGTATCATCAACGCCGAAACCCTGTCGCAGTTGCCGGAAGGAGCCGTGGTGATCAACTGCGCGCGCGGCGCGCACGTGGTCGACGAGGACCTGATTGCGGCGCTCGATGCCGGCCACATCGCCGGCGCCACGCTGGACGTGTTCCACGTCGAGCCGCTGCCCGAGGACCATCCCTTCTGGTCGCACCCCAAGGTGGTGGTCACGCCGCACGTGGCGAGCCTGACGGTCGCCCACTCGGCCGCCGAATACGTGGCCGACAACATCCGCCGCATCGAACGCGGCGAGGCGCCGCTCAACGTCGTCGACTTCGGCGCCGGGTACTGACGTGAGCCGCTGGCAGTTGGACGATCACGAACGCCAGGAGCTCACCGAGCTGCTGGCGGCGCTGATCCGCCACCCGAGCCCCGACCCGCCGGGCGATGAATCGGAAATCGCGCCTTTTGTCGCCGGCCAATTGACGTCGCTCGGGCTCGATGTCGAAACCGACGAGTTCCTGCCCGGCCGCATCAACGTGCTGGCGCGGATCAAGGGCGGCGGCGGCCCGGCACTGGTATTCTCCGCCCACATGGACACCATGCCGACCGGCGACGGCGACTGGCATCACCCGCCCTTTGCCGCCGAGATCGCCGACGGGCGCCTATACGGGCGCGGCGCGGCGGACATGAAAAGCGGCTTGGCGGCGATGGTCGCCGCCGCCGCCAAGGTCGCCGGCAGCGGCACCCGGCTTTCCGGCGACCTGATCCTCGCCTTCTCGGCCGGTGAAAGCACCGGCTGCATCGGCGCCAAGCGTATGCTTGAGACCGGCGCGCTGGCCGATGCCGGCTGGCTCCTGGTCAGCGAGCCGACGTCGCTCGACATTCTCACCGCCGAAACCGGCGCGCTCTGGCTCGACGTCACCGCGCATGGCGAGACCGGCCACGCGTCCGGCGGCGGCGGCACCAATGCCATCCGCCGGTTGATGGAGTTTCTGGAAAAACTGCCGGGCGACCTGTTCCAAGGGCAAATGCACCCGCTGCTGGGCCAGCCGTCGCTGGCGGTCAACGGCCTGCACGCCGGCCATGCCCCCAACATCTCCCCCGACCGCGCGCGCGCGACGCTTGATATCCGCACCCTTCCCGGCCAATCCGCGAGCGCCGTCATCGACAAACTGGCGGCCATGGCGGGCGACGGTTTCGGCTTCCAGGTCATCGACGACAAGCCCCCGGTGGAGACACCGGCCGACGACCCGTTCGTCGCCGCCTGCGCGGATGCCCTCGCCGCCGTGAAAGGCGCCGCCAAGCCGCCCGGCGGCGTGCATTACTTTTCCGATTCCAACGTTTTGGTGCCGGCGCTCGGCATTCCGCGCGTCATCATCGGTCCCGGCGAACTCGGCATGAGCGGCCGCCAGGACGAATGGGTGTCGCTGGACGCCGTCTGCGACGCGGCGGCGGTCTACGCCGAAATCGCGGCGCGGACGCTGGCTGCCTGAGATTCGTTTCGGAAGCGTTTTTCCGGGGTCAAAAACGCTTTGTTTTCAACGGCATCGAAAAAAATCTGGGAAACGAACCCAATTTCGTCTCTGCCCAGGCCCGTCAACGAAACACTGGTTGGAAGCCATTGATTTTAAACGGTTCCCAAAAAAATCTCGGGAACGAACCCAATTTTGGTTTCCCACCTTTTCGGCAACCACCTCACCGTCGCCCCCGCGAAGGCGGGGGCCCACGGAAAAAGCAGATGAATCGGTGCCATGGGTCCCCGCCTTCGCGGGGACGACGCGTGGGAGGTTGTCCATGCCGATCCGAATCCTTCGCCCAATCCTTCCAAGGGGCCCTTCGGCCTCGCTCAGGATGAGGCCGGAGCCGTCTCCTCATGCTGAGCCGGGCGAAGCGCGTGTCGAAGCATGCGCAAGCGCCTCGGCCTTGCGCGGCTGTTTTTCAGCCGGCCCCAATGCATCCCCAAACCTGGAACCATCGGCCCGGCCCAAACCTATTCGATTGTGAAATAGCGCGCCTGCGCCGGTAACCGACGCTGCGAACCGGCACCATAACACAAAACCTAGAAAAGTCAATAAATTCCTAATTCGTGCTCAGCTACCCCACCACCCGATAGGCAATGAGCAAGAGGAAGGCACCGAGCACGATGCGGTAGACGCCGAAGATGGTGTAGGAGGCGCGCCTGAGCCAGGCCATCATCAGGGCGATGGCGATCAGCGCGGCGACGAACGAAAGCCCCGCGCCCAGGATGGCGTCGGCGGTGAGCTGCGCGTTGCCGGCCTGGTAGAGGTCCCAGCCCTTGAGCACGCCGGCGCCGGCAATCGCCGGGATGCCGAGCAGCATGGCGAAACGTGCCGAGTCGCGCCGCTCCATCCCCATCATCCGCCCCGCCGTCATGCAGATGCCCGACCGGCTGGTGCCCGGGATCAGGGCCAGGACCTGGACGAGACCGATAATCAGCACGTCGCCGAAGCGCAGGTGTTCGATCCGCCGGAGCGTCATGCCGATCTGGTCGGCGACCAACAACAGCACGCCGAAGCCGAGCGTCGTCCAGCCGATCACCTCGAGCCCGCGGATGCCGCCCGGCATGTAGTGGTTGAGCGCGAAGCCGGCGATCACCACCGGGACGGTGCCGACCACCAGGTATGCGGCCAGCCTGGCACCGGGATCGCGCCGGCCTTTCATGGCGCGCCCGAGCCCGCCGATCATCGCCAAGACATCGCGCCAAAGATAGACGATCACCGCGCCGAGGGTCCCCACATGCACGGCCACGTCCATCAACAGCCCCTGGTCCGGCACCTGCATGAACAACGGCACCAACACCAGGTGTCCGGACGAACTCACGGGCAGGAATTCGGTAACGCCCTGCACCAAGGCCAGTACCGCAAGATGTATGATATCCACGCCAACCACTCCCGAAATATGGGAATCTATATACCAACGCCCGCGCCGCGACCCAAGCCCTGATCTGTGACATTCTTTTGTATGGGAATGTTTGCCCGGCCTGAAAACTATTTGGCGCTGGAAACACCCTCTGGCGTTTGCTATTTAATCAGGCCGTTTTTTTCCAAAAGGTGGGAGAGAAAATGCGCCGACCACACTGGCCAGCGAGCGCCGGGCTGCCTGAATCGCGCCCGGTCGGATACCCCAAAGCGCAAGGGTTGTACGACCCTGCCAACGAGCATGACAACTGCGGTATCGGCTTCATCGCCAATATCAAGAACCGCAAAAGCCATGACATCGTGCGCCAGGGTATCCAGATTCTGGAGAACCTCGATCACCGGGGCGCGGTCGGCGCCGACCCGCTGGCGGGCGACGGTGCCGGCATCCTGATGCAGATTCCGGACGGATTCTTTCGTACCCAGCAGGAAAATCTCGGTTTCGAATTGCCGGCCGAGGGCGATTACGGCGTCGGCATGGTGTTCCTGCCGACCGACCGCGCCGCCGCGTCCAAGTGCCAGGAAGCCATTGAGCGCACGACCCGCTCCGAGGGCCAGGAAATCCTGGGCTGGCGCGATGTGCCGGTGGACGACGCCTGGCTGGGCGAGAGCGTCAAGCCGATCACGCCGCTGATTCGCCAGGTCTTCGTGCAGCGCGGCCCCGATTGCGTCGACACCGACGCCTTCGAACGCAAGCTCTATGTCATCCGCAAGCAGGCCCACCACATCGTCTGGGATGCCGACCTGGAAGACATCGAGAAGTTCTACATCCCTTCCATGTCGGCGCGCACCATTGTCTACAAGGGCATGGTGCTGGCACCGAACCTGAACAAGTTCTACCTGGACCTCCAGGACGAGCGGCTGGAATCGGCGCTGGCGCTTGTGCACCAGCGGTTCTCCACCAACACCTTCCCGTCTTGGCCGCTGGCGCAGCCGTTCCGTTATCTCTGCCACAACGGCGAGATCAACACGGTGCGCGGCAACATCAACTGGATGATGGCGCGCCGCCAGTCGATGGATTCCAAGGTGCTCGGCGACGACCTGGAAAAGCTGTGGCCCTTGATCGGCGACGGCGCATCCGATTCCGCCACCTTCGACAACGCCCTCGAGCTTTTGGTCGCCGGCGGCTATTCGCTGGCGCACGCCATGATGATGATGATCCCGGAAGCCTGGGACGGTCATCCCCTGATGGACGAGAAGCGACGCGCCTTCTACGAATACCACGCCGCGCTTATGGAGCCCTGGGACGGCCCCGCCGCCATCGCCTTCACCGACGGCAAGCAGATCGGCGCCACCCTCGACCGCAACGGGCTGCGCCCGGCGCGTTTCATCGTCACCGACGACGATCACGTGGTGCTCGGCTCCGAGGTCGGCGTGCTGCCCTACGCGGAAAAGAACATCGTTTCCAAGTGGCGGCTGCAGCCGGGCCGCATGCTGCTCATTGACTTGGAAGAAGGCCGCATCGTCGACGACGCGGAACTGAAAGAGACGCTTTCCAACGCCAAGCCCTACCGGGAATGGCTGGACGCCACGCAGATCCGGCTGGAAAACCTGCCGCCGGAAGTCTCGGCCATGCCGCCGGACCGCAAGACCCTGCTCGACCGCCAACAGGCCTTCGGCTACAGCCAGGAAGACATCAAGTTCTTCCTGCTGCCGATGGCCGAAGGCGGCATGGACCCGGTCGGCTCCATGGGCCGCGACATCCCGCCGGCGGTGCTCTCCGACCGGCCGAAGGTGCTGTACGACTATTTCCACCAGAACTTCGCCCAGGTGACCAATCCGCCCGTCGACCCGATCCGCGAGGAATCGGTGATGTCCATGGTGTCGCTGATCGGTCCCCGGCCGAACCTGCTCGACCTGGAGACCGGCGGCAGCCACATGCGCCTGGAAGTGCGCCAGCCGATCCTGTCGAACGGCGATCTGGAAAAGGTGCGGCGCATCGAGAACGTCATCGACGCCGACTTCCACGCCGAGACGCTGAGCATCTGCTATCCCGCCAAGAAAGGCGCCGACGGCATGGAGAAGGCGCTCGACGATCTTTGCGAAAGCGCCAAGCACGCGGTGCTGGAAGGCCATAACATCCTGGTGCTTTCCGACCGCGGCATCAACGCCGACACCATCGCCATTCCGGCACTGCTGGCCACCGCCGCCGTGCATCACTTCCTGATCCGCGAGGGGCTGCGCACCGACGTCGGCCTGGTGGTGGAAACCGGCGAGGCGCGCAAGGTGCACGATTTCTGCCTGCTGGCCGGCTACGGCGCCGAGGCGATCAACCCCTATCTGGCGCTCGATACCCTGTCGGCGCTGCGCCATGAACTGGCCGAGCCGCTAAAGGAGTGGGAAATCCACGCCCGCTATGCCAAGGCCGTCTCCAAGGGCATGATGAAGGTGATGTCGAAGATGGGCATCTCCACCTACCAGTCCTATTGCGGGGCGCAGATTTTCGACGCGGTCGGGCTCAACTCCGCCTTCATCGACAAATACTTCACCAAGACCGCCACCACCATCGAAGGCATCGGCCTCAAGGAAGTGGCGGAAGAAACGGTGCGCCGCCACAAGGATGCCTTCGGCGACAACCCGATCCTGACCAACGCCCTCGATGTCGGCGGCGAGTACGCCTTCCGCCTGCGCGGCGAGGAACACGTCTGGACGCCGGAAACCGTCGGCGCCCTGCAGCACGCGGTACGCGCCGGCAACTACAAGGGCTTCAAGGCCTTCACCGCCAAGGTCAACGACCAGACCACGAAATTGCGCAACCTGCGCGGCCTGTTCAAGCTGAAGCGGGCCGGCGTGACGGTCCCCCTGGAAGAGGTCGAACCGGCGAGCGAGATCGTCAAACGGTTCGCCACCGGCGCCATGTCGTTCGGCTCCATTTCCTGGGAGGCGCACACGACCCTGGCCGTCGCCATGAACCGCCTGGGCGGCAAGTCCAACACCGGCGAGGGCGGCGAGGACGCGGTCCGCTACCAGCCGCTGGAGAATGGCGACAGCATGAAGTCGGCGATCAAGCAGGTTGCGTCGGGGCGTTTCGGCGTCACCACGGAATACCTGGTCAATGCCGATGATCTGCAAATCAAGATGGCGCAGGGCGCAAAGCCCGGCGAGGGCGGCCAGTTGCCCGGCCATAAGGTCGACAAGTGGATCGCGCGGGTCCGTCACTCGACCCCCGGTGTCGGCCTGATTTCGCCGCCGCCGCACCACGACATCTATTCCATCGAGGATTTGGCGCAGCTCATCCACGACCTGAAGAACGTCAATCCCCAGGCCCGCATCTCGGTCAAGTTGGTGTCGGAAGTCGGCGTCGGCACGGTCGCCGCCGGCGTCTCCAAGGCGCATGCGGACCATGTGACCATTTCCGGCAACGACGGCGGCACCGGCGCCAGCCCGCTGACGTCGATCATGAACGCCGGGTCGTTCTGGGAACTGGGCCTCGCCGAAACCCACCAGACGCTGGTTCTGAACGACCTGCGCGGCCGCATCGCGGTGCAGGTGGACGGCGGCATCCGCACCGGGCGTGACGTGGTCATCGGCGCGCTCTTGGGTGCCGACGAATTCGGCGTCGCCACGGCGGCGCTGATCTCGGCCGGCTGCATCATGATGCGCAAGTGTCACCTGAACACCTGCCCGGCCGGCGTCGCCACCCAGGATCCTGAACTGCGCAAGCGCTTCACCGGCGAGCCCGAGCACGTGATGAACTTCTTCATGTTCATCGCCGAGGAAGTGCGCGAGATCATGGCCGAACTCGGCTTCCGCACCATGGACGAAATGATCGGCCGCATGGACCGTCTCGACGCCAAGGACGCCATCGACCACTGGAAGGCCAAGGGCCTCGATTTCTCGAAGATCTTCGTCAAGCCGCAGGCCGCCCCGGGCGTCGCCGTCTACAACAGCGAGACCCAAGACCACGGCCTCGACAAGGCGCTCGACAACAAGCTGATCGAACTGGCCATGCCGGCGCTGGAGAACAAGACGCCGGTCAGCATCGAAATGCCGGTGCGCAACGTCAACCGCACGGTCGGCGCCATGCTGTCGGGCGAGGTCGCCAGGCGATATGGCCATGCCGGGCTCGCCGACGACACCATCCACATCACCATGTCCGGCACCGCCGGCCAGAGCTTCGGCGCCTGGCTGGCCAAGGGCGTGACCCTGGACCTCAGCGGCGATGCCAACGACTACGTCGGCAAGGGCATGTCGGGCGGGCGCATCGTCGTGCGCCCGTCGCCGGAAAGCCCGCTGGTGCCGGAACAGAACATCATCATCGGCAACACCGTGATGTACGGCGCCATTGCCGGCGAGTGCTACTTCCACGGCGTCGCCGGCGAGCGCTTCGCGGTGCGCAACTCCGGCGCCACGGCGGTGGTCGAGGGCGTCGGCGATCACGGTTGCGAGTACATGACCGGCGGCTGCGTGGTGGTCATCGGCGGCACCGGGCGCAATTTCGCCGCCGGCATGTCGGGCGGTATCGCCTACGTGCTGGACGAAGCCGGTGACTTCGTCAAACGCTGCAACGGCGAGATGATCCAGCTCGAACCCGTGCCCGGCGGCGACGCCGGCACCGAGGGACTGGAACTGGCGGACGTGATGGTCAACATGCTCGGTGACGATGCCAAGCGGCTGCGCATGCTGATCGAACGCCACCTGCATTACACCGGCAGCGCGCGGGCGCGGATGATCCTCGAGGACTGGGACACCTATTTCCCGAAATTCCTCAAGATCATGCCCGTCGATTACAAACGCGCGCTGATCGACATGCAGGCGGAAGCCGCGGCGGAGCCGGAACTGAACGTCGCCGCCGGCGAATAACCCAAAGACCAAGAGAGGAAGGGAACCATGGGCAAGCCCACCGGTTTCATGGAGATCGAACGCCAGGACCGCGGCTATGACGCGGTCGACAAGCGGGTCAAGAACTACGATGAGTTCTACGTGCCGCTCGCCGACGACGATATCTCGCGCCAGGGCGCGCGCTGCATGGATTGCGGCATCCCGTTCTGTCACCAGGGCTGTCCGGTCAACAACATCATCCCCGAGTGGAACGACCTCGTCTACCGGGGCGATTGGCGCCAGGCCTTGGACGTGCTGCATTCCACCAACAACTTTCCGGAATTCACCGGCCGCGTCTGCCCCGCGCCCTGCGAGGCCGCCTGCACGCTGAACATCACCGACGAGCCGGTCACCATCAAATCCATCGAATGCGCCATCGTCGACAAGGGCTGGGAAGAAGGCTGGATCCAGCCCGAGGTTCCGGCGCACGGCTCCGGCAAGCAGGTCGCGGTGGTCGGCTCCGGCCCCGCCGGCATGGCCTGCGCGCAGCAGTTGGCGCGCGCCGGGCATCGGGTCATCGTGTTCGAGAAGAACGCCAAGATCGGCGGGCTTCTGCGCTACGGCATCCCCGACTTCAAGATGTCGAAGGTGCTGATCGACCGGCGCATGGCGCAGATGCAGGCCGAGGGCGTCGAGTTCCGCCCCAACAGCCATGTGGGCACCAATATCAACTCCATGAGTTTGTTGATGAATTTCGACGCCATCGCGCTGACCGGGGGCTCCGAGGAGCCGCGCGACCTGCCCGTTCCGGGGCGTGACCTGGACGGCGTCCATTTCGCCATGCGTTTCCTGACCCAGCAGAACCGGCGCAACTCCGGCGAACTGATTCTCGACAACCGCGACATCCTGGCCACCGGCAAGCACGTGGTGGTGATCGGCGGCGGCGACACCGGCGCCGACTGCGTCGGCACGTCGAACCGCCAGGGCGCGGCTTCGGTGACCCAGATGGAAATCATGCCGCGGCCGCCGGAGAAGGAAAACAAGGCCCTGAGCTGGCCCGACTGGCCGCTGAAACTGCGTACCTCGACGTCGCACGACGAGGGCTGCCAGCGCGAATGGGCGGTGGCGACCAAGTCGTTCGAGGGCAAGGATGGACAGGTCACGGCGCTCAACTGCGTGCGCCTGGAATGGGGGCCGGAGGGGATGAGGGAAGTCCCGGGCTCGGAATTCCAGATCAAGGCCGACCTGGTGCTGCTGGCAATGGGTTTCGTCAACCCGGTGCACGACGGCATGCTCAACAACTTCGGCGTCGAATACGACCAGCGCGGCAACGTCAGCGCCGACACCGAGACCTACGCCACCTCCATGGACAAGGTTTTCGCCGCCGGCGACATGCGCCGGGGCCAGTCGCTGGTGGTCTGGGCCATCCGCGAGGGCCGGCAATGCGCGCGCGCCATCGACGAATACCTGATGGGCGAAACCAACCTGCCGCGATGAAAATCTACGGCGACCTCGTCTCCGGCAACTGCCTGAAGGTCAAGTGGACCTGCGACCACCTGGGCCTCGCCTACAGTTGGATCGACGTCGACATCACCCAGGGCGAAAGCCGCACGCCGGAATTCCTGGCCATGAACCCGTTCGGCCAGGTGCCGGCGGTGGAATTGCCGGACGGCCGCCATCTGGCGCAATCGAACGCCATCATCCAGTATCTCGCCGCCGGCAGCGCCCTCGTCCCGGACGATCCCTACCTGCGGGCCAAGGTTCTGGAATGGCAGTTCTGGGAGCAATACAGCCACGAGCCCTACGTCGCCGTCTGCCGCTTCCAGATGAAGTACCTGGGCAAGCGCGCCGACGAACTGGATCCGGACAAGGTGGCGCGCGGCCTCGCCGCGCTGCAAACCCTGGACGGCGCGCTCAGGCACCGGGATTTCCTGGTCGGCGACGGCGTCACCCTGGCCGACATTTCCCTCGTCGCCTATACCCGCCTCGCCCACGAGGGCGGCTTCGACCTCGCCCCGCTCAGCAACCTGCGCACCTGGATCGCCCGCGTCGAGGCGGCTCTCAAGATCAGCGGTTAATCCACCAAGGCATCGAACAGGCTGCTTCCCGCCGGCAAGGCCGCCGCGTCCTCCGCCGCTTGGCGCGCGCCTTCCAGCGTCGGCGGCGAGCGCTTCAGCGGCGGGCGCGTGCCGTCCACCGACACCGGCAGCGCCGTCATCGGGTAGGTGGAATCCGGCGGCGTCACCAGGATATCGAGTGCCGCCACCTGTTCGTCGGCCATCACGTCCGCCAGGTCCTGGATCGGCGTGCAGGGCACCCCCGCCGCCGCCAGGTGCTCGAGCCAATAGGCCCTGGGGTGTTCGGCCGTCGCCTTGCCGACCATGGAATCCACCTGTTCGCGGCGCTCCAGGCGTTCGGGCATGGTCTTGAAATCCGGGTCCTCGGCCCATTGCGGATGGCCCAAGGCCCCCGCCAGCCGCGCAAACAGCGCGTCGGAGCCGGTGGCAATGATGATCGGATGGTCCGCGGTTTCATAGGCGCCGTAGGGACAGACCAACTGGTGCGCGGCGCCCATGCGTTTCGGCAAGATCCCGTCGACCACGTAATTGGCCGTGTGCAGGCTCATCCAGTTGAGCGCCGTTTCCAGGAGCGAGGTCTCGATGACGCAGCCCTCGCCGGTGCGCCCGCGCCGCACCAGCGCCGCCAGCACGCCCATGGCGGTCCACATGCCGGTGCCGAAATCGTTGACCGACGGGCCCGCGCGCTGCGGCCCACTCTCGGCGTCGCCGGTGACGCTCATGATGCCGCCATAGGCCTGCAGCGCCATTTCGTACCCGGGGCGCTGGGCCAACGGGCCGGCATGGCCGAAGGCGGCGATATCGCCGTAGATCAGGGCCGGATTGCGCCCGCGCAACGTCGCCGCGTCGATCTTCAGGCGCTCCGCCGCGCCGGGCCGGACGTTGTGAACGAACACGTCGGCCTCATCGATTAAACGGTCAAAAACCACGCGGTCGCCGGCGTCGGTAACGTCGAGGGCCAGGCAGGTCTTGTTGCGGTTCATGACATGAAAGGCGCTGGCGTCGCCGTTGATGAACGGCGGCCCCCAACCGCGCGCCGCGTCGCCCGTCGGCGGTTCGACCTTGATGACCTTGGCGCCCAGGTCGGCCATGATCGTGCCAACCCAGGGGCCGGCCAGGCTCTGGCCCATTTCCACCACCTTGATTCCATCAAGCAACATCTGCGTTCACCTTTTCGTTCTTTCGCGCGGCGGCTAGGATGCCGCGACATTCAATCATCAACGGGGTCCCGTTTCATGTCCGACGCCATCAATTTCGACGACTACCGCCTGTGCGAACCCGCCTACTTCGAAGACCTGAAATTGGGCCAGAAGTTCCCGATTCCGTCACGCACCATGACCGATGCGCTGTTCGCCGCGTTCCAACTGGCGTCCGGCGACAACCATCCGATCCACTACGACGTGGAATACTGCAAGGCGCACGGCCATCCGGGCCTGTTGGCGCATGCCATGCAGGTGATGATCCAATGCGCGCCGGGCGCGGGGTTGTTTCCGCACGCCGTGGACGCTTCGCTGGTGGCCATGCTGGAGATGTCCGGAAAGATGCTGGGGCCGGTCTATGCCGGCGACACGGTCTATCCGATGTTGGAGATTTCGGAACTGAAGGAACAGAACACCACCGGCGTGGTGACGCTGCTTTCCACCGTGCACAACCAGAAGGGCGAGAAAGTTTTCGAGGGGACCCAGAAATGCTTGGTGCGCAAGCGGGCCCCCTCGAAATCATGATGTTTCGGACGCTTTGATCAGAACTTCTTGATCATCAGGTCCGGCAGCCAGGTAATCACCTCCGGCCAGGCCAGGAACACGCCCAGCGTGATCACATCGGCGATGAAGAACGGCCCGATCCCCTTGAACACTTCCTGCAGGGGTATATCGGGTCTCACGCCCGCCACCACGTAACAGTTCAACCCAATGGGCGGCGTGATCAGGCAGACCTCGCACATCTTCACCACGACGATGCCGAACCAGATCGGATCGTAACCGAGCCCGATCACCGCCGGGTACACCACCGGCAGGGTCAAGAGCAGCATGCCGATGGCGTCCATGAACATGCCGAGGATGACGTAGAACAACAGGATGCAGATCATCGTCACCACGGGCGGGAACGGCAGCGCCACCACCCACTCCGCGAACACCGCCGGCAGTTCGGCGAAGCCCATGAAGCGGACAAAAATCAAGACGCCCCAGATCAACGAGAAGATCATCACCGTCAAACGTGCGGTTTCCAGGAGCGCGCCTTTCAGCGTGTTCCACCGCATGCCACCCCAAAGCGCCATGAGGAACACGACGAAGGAACCCATGGCGCCGGCTTCCGTCGGCGTCGTGGTGCCCGTGTACATGGAGAAGAAGATGATGAAGATGACGAACAGCACCGGGAAGGTACCAGGCACCGACTTGATCCGGTCGCTCCAGTTGAAGCCCTTCACCGGCGGCCCCAGTTCCGGGTTCCGCCAGGCCATGAAGATGATCAAGAGCGCGTAAATGATCGCCGAAACGATGCCGGGAATGAAACCGGCGACCAAAAGGCGGCCGATCGATTCCTCGACGATGATGGCGTAAATCACCAGGATCGCACTGGGCGGGATCAGGGATGCAAGCGTACCGCCCGCCGCCACCACGCCCGCCGCCAAACGCGGTTGATAGCCGTATTTCAGCATCTCCGGGATGGCAACGCGCGAAAACACCGCCGCCGTCGCGGTCGAGGCACCGGAGACCGCGGCGAAACCGGCGGTAGCGAACACGGTCCCCACCGCCAAGCCGCCCGGCACCCAGCCGAACCACTTGCGCGCCGCATCGAACAGTTTTTCCGTCATGCCCGCGTGATAGGCCAGAAAGCCGATCAGAATGAACATGGGCAGCACGGATAGCGAATAGATGGTTCCCTTGGCATAGGGAATCATGCCGACATTGCCGGCACCGCCGGTCCAGCCGACGATGGTGACCATGCCGAGCAGGCCAATCAGGGCGCAAGCGTAAAAAACGCGTACGCCGATCAGCACCAGAAAGATCAGCAGGCCGGAGCCAATGAGCCCAATTTGAAACTCGTCCATTGTCTCCCCCCTAGTCCTTCAGTGCGTGCACTTCGGTCTCGTCGTCACCGAAGGTATCGTGAATTTCTTTGTCCGCAATTTCCGCCTCGCTGTGCATCAGCGGAACGGCGATGGGCGTCAGGTCCGGATTGGCCACCAGGCGCAAGTAACCCCACATCTGCAGGATCAGGCGCGCGATCAGGACGGCAAACGCGATCGGCACCCACATCTTCGAGGGCCAGATGGTGATTTCGCGATCGATGGTCGTATCGCCCAGGTCGATCGAGCGCACGAGCGCCGTCGAACTGTAGTAAATCAGCACGCACATGATCGAGAGCGCCACTAGAACGCCAATCAACTCGGCAATCCACAGGGTGCGGCCGCTCAGTCTCCGCACGAGCAGTTCCATGCGGATATGGCCGCCGACCCGCTGCATGGCGGAGACCGCCAGGAACGAAAAGGCGACCATGAATAGTCCCACAAGGTCGATGTAGCCCCAAACCGGCGTGTCGAAGAACTTCCGTCCGATGGCGTTGAATGTTCCCGCGATCATCAGTCCCAGGATGACCATTGCGCCGGCGAAGGCCATGGCGTCTTCGATTTTTGTCAGCCCCTGGTCGAGTTTCGACAGCAGGCTATTGTCCTGGTAGGTATTTTCTGTGGCGTTTCCAACCATTTATGATCTCCAAGAACCCGTGCCGAAGCTTTACGCTTCGGCACGGCTCTCGTTGTTTTCAAGGATTTGAGAAATGTTGGGGCGAGCTTACTTCTTGGCAGCCGCCAACATCGTATCCATCAGCGCTTGGGCGTCGAACTTGTCCTTGTTGTCCGCGACCCAGGCGTCATAAATGGGCTGACCGCCGATCTTCTGGAAGTTCGCCAGTTCGGCGTCGCTGTAGACCACTTCGGTCAGGTGCTTGCGCCACTTCGGCAGGTTTTCCTCATCCTTGGAGGAATAGGCTTGCTTGAGCGCGGCGTAGCCGATTTCCTTGGCTTCCGCCATCAGCTTCTGGTACTGCGGCGGCAGCTTGTTCCAGGCATCGATGCTCATGATGTTCGGGCAGTCGTTGGTGCCCGGCGACAGGTTGGTGGTGAACCAATCCGCCACTTCGTCGATCTTGTAGGCCGAGTGCGCGTAGGTGGACGGGAACGAAACCGCATCCGCGGCGCCACGATCCAACGCCTGGTACACTTCCGGCGCGGTCATGGTGGCGATCGAGGTGCCCAGCTTACGCATGGCATCGGCGAGGCCGCCGAGCGCACGCACGGTCATGCCTTTCCAGGCATCAAGGGTCTTCGGCGCCTCGCCGCGGCCCATGAACTCGTACTGCGGCAACTGCGAGCTCGAGAACACCATGACGTTCCACTTGTCCTTCAACTCCTTGACGACGATCGGATGATTGTGGATCGATTCGGCAACCGCGCGCTGGTGTTCGAAGTTCTTGATCGGCACGAACGGCATGTTCAGCACGGTCAGGGACTGGTTCTTGCCCGGGTGATAGGCAGCGCAGATTTTGCCGGCCTCGAACACGCCGGCCTTGATGTTGTCCAGGTTCTGCTTACGGCCGCCCAACTGGTCGCCGTAGTAAACCTTGATCTTGAAGTTGCCGCCGGTCTTTTCACCGACGTACTTCGCCCAAGCCTCGACATCCTTCGTGAAGGCGCGGCTTTTGCCCCAAACGTTGAACTTCCACGAAACCTTGGGGCCTTTGACTTCTTGGGCGCTGGCGCTCGTCAGAGCCGCGGCACCGCTCAAAATCGCGGCACCGGCAACTGCCGACACCATCACTTTACCCATCCATGACATGATTTTTTCCTCCCGATTAGTTGGGTTTAGCTCCTTGCGTCTCATAAACACTCTCCTTTTTTAATTCATTGGTCAATGGCTGATTCCCAGCGCCGCCGCGTCTAAATGGGGCTGCGCCGGAAGCCGGCCATCGGCATCCGATAATGCTGTTTCGATATTCGCCACCGCATCGCGCAGCAGTGGCGAGTATCGCTCGATCAGTTGATCCAGGCCCATGGCATCGGCAATCACGAATACGTTGACCGACGCCAGGATCTGGCCGTTGAAGAAAACCGGAAACGCGATCGCGCGTGTCGTTTTCATGTATTCCAGGTTCGAGGTGGCGTAACCACGCCCGCGGACCGCGTCGAGCAGCTTTTTGACCTGCTCGGGGTTGCGCGCCAGGGCTTCGTAGGGATCGTCGGATTGCGCCAGATCGGCCAAGATCCGCGCCCGCGTTTCAACATCCGTGAAGGCCAGGTAACAGCGCCCCAGCGCCGTGGCCAGCACCGGCACCCGCGAACCCACGGTCCGGTTGAACGACAGCGTCCCGGCACGGCGGCTGGTCTCGATGATCACCATGGCGTTGCGGTCGAAAACCGCCAGGTCCGACGGCCACACCAGCCGGCCGCGCAGCACGTCGAGGATCGGCGCCGCCTGGCGCAACAGATAGTCGTAGGTGTCGAAGCCGTTGGAAAGCGCCATGCATTTGGCCGTCAGGCCGTAGGTCTTGGTCGCCGCGATGCGGGAAACGAAGCCCGCGTGGATCAGGGTTTCGAGGATCCGGACCACGGTGGGCTTGGGAATGCCGGTCATTTCATGGATGGCGCCGACACCGGCGCTACCGCCGAGCCGGTTGAGTGCATGAAGCACGTCCAATCCACGGACCAGGGCCGTTACGGGCTCGTAACTGCTCATTCTCTCCCCCGCTGACCGAGATGCCTTTTTGGTGCTTGGGCACCGGCGTTTTCGGTTCAGGCTGAAAATCCTCCCGTGAAATCGCCGTTTCATAGAATGAAAAGCAATTTCATCAAAAATATTGCATGGATCGGCGAAGGGTGCAAATTGATTTTCCGCGTTCAATTGGGGGACACCTATTCATGCCATCTCAACCCGCCGCGCCGAGGCCGCTCGAAGGCACGCGCATCGTCGACCTGACCAGTATCCTGTTCGGACCCATCGCCACGCATTTCCTCGCCAACATGGGCGCCGAGGTGATCAAGATCGAGGCCCCGGGCGGTGACGTCATCCGTTCCGTGCAGCCGATGCGCTCACCGGGCATGGGGGCGGTGTTCATGAATTCCAACCGCGGCAAGTCGAGTGTCGCGCTCGATCTCAAGACCGACGCCGGCCGCCAGGCGCTGGAACGGCTGGTGGCGAGCGCCGACGTCTTCGTGCACTCCATGCGCGGCCGTGCGGCGAGCAAGCTCGGCATCGACTACGACAGCCTCAAGCGCATCCGGCCCGAGTTGGTCTACGTCTTCGCCTGCGGCTACGACAGCCAGGGCCCCAACGCCGATTTGCCCGCCTACGACGACATCATCCAGGCGGCGTCGGGCCTCGCCGCCATCAACACCGGGCCGAACGGTGCGCCGCAACTGGTGCGCAGCGTCATGGCCGACAAGATCAGCGCGCTTTACCTGACCCAGGCGCTGCTGGCGGCGATCATGACGCAGAAGACCAGCGGCCGGGGCCAGTATGTGGAGGTGCCGATGTTCGAGTGCCTGACCCATTTCATGATGGTCGAGCACATGTTCGGGCATTGCTTCGAGCCGCCGCTGGCCGGGGCCGGCTACACCCGGGTGCTGTCGGAGCACCGCCAGACCTACCGGACCAAGGATTCCTATATCGCCACCCTGCCCTACACCACGGCACAATGGCAGCGCTTCTTCGAGCTGATCGGCGAGACCGAACTGGCGCGTGAGGACTGGGTCAACGACGCCTCGCAGCGCAGCCTGCGCATCGGCGAGCTCTACGCGCGGATCGCCGAGGCGACGCCCAGCCGCACCACCGAGGAGTGGGTGCGCGAATTGAAGCGCATCGACGTGCCGGTGACGGCGGTCAATTCGCTGGAAGACCTGTTCAGCGACCCGCAGCTCGAGGCCAGCGGCCTGTTCGAGGACTACCAGCACCCGACGGAAGGCCATCTGCGCGGCACCCGCCACCCGATCCGCTCGGCGGCGCCGCCGCGCAGCGGCATGGTCGCGCCGCACCTGGGCGAGCACACGCGCACCATGCTTGCCGCCGTCGGTTACACGGACGCCGAGATCGACGCCATGGTCGCTTCCGGCGCCGCCATCGACGGCGCCCCGGAAAGCGCCTAGTCTAGTATCCCCCAGGCCAACTCCGGGGCCGGGCAAGGGACCGAAGACCGTCATGAACCAAGGCGAAACACTGATCAAATATGCTCCCGTACGCCGTGCCGGCGCGGCGGAGATCGACGTGTTTCGCTGCCTGCCGGTGTTCAGGACGGCGGACGGCCAGGAGTTCGGCGCCGGCGTGGTGCTCGGCCACAAGGGCGACATCGAGAGCACCGCCCAGCGCAACGCCGCCATCCTGCGGCTGATCTTCAAGGCCCTGGTCCGCGCCCTGGCGCAAGGCGCGCGGGTGGACGTGATCGTGCCGGTCAATTCGGTGGCGCTCGCCAACCGCGCCGGCGCCACCGTCATCCACGACGTGTTTGCCGAGCTGGACGCCGAATGCCATGCCGCGCTGGTCATCGACATCTTCAACCTGCCGGTCCGGGTCAGCATCGATTCGCTCTCCGACATCACCATCCCCATGCTGCCCTACACCCAGCGTTTCATCGCCCATCCGCACCCGGAGACCGAGGACTTCACCGTGTTCGCCAACTGCAACTACCGTGGCGTGGCGCTCGACATGGACGACGTCGAGGGCGACGGCCCGGCACAACTGGACGCGCTCACCGACTTCTGGGCCGAGGCGACCCGGCGCCGGCTCGGGCTCTGCGTCCAGAACGCGCCCGACCAGGCGATCGTCGACGCCGCCGGGCGCTGGGAGGCGCTCTACGTCGACGGCGCCCCCATCGGCGCGGCGCGCGAACGGCCGCTTCCGTAAGCGGCCAATCGACGCCGGGCCCGAATTGCGCTAAGACAGCCGACATGCGATCCGCCGCCACAGACCGCCCGACCATCGGCATCCTGCTGGACTACCAGCCGGAGGGCTCGTTTTCGACCCGGCCGCACTACGCGCTGCGCTGCGGCTACTTCGACGCCGTGTGGCGGGCCGGCGGACTGCCGGTCGCCATCCCCTACATCGATGACGCCGCCGATGCCTACCTGGCCGCGACCGACGGCTTGATCGTGCCGGGCGGCTTCTATCCATTCCCGGCGCGGCTCTACGGCGGCGAGCCCGCGCCCGGCGAGACCCTGCACCCGCGCTTTCGCTTCGAGGACCGCCTCGTGCGCCGCGCCTTGGACGCCGACCGGCCGATGCTCGGCATCTGCGCCGGCATGCAGGTGATCGCCGCCGCCACCGGCGCGACGCTTTATCGCGACGTGCGCGAAGAGCTGCCGACCGGCATCGACCACCTCAACGCGAGGCCCGCCGAGGAGACCGCGCACGGCGTCGAGATCGAGCCCGGCACGCAGTTGGCGGCAACGCTCGGCACCACCCATTTAGACGTCAACACCGCCCACAAGGAAGCGCTGAAGGGCGGGCTCGACGCACTCCGCATCAACGCCCGCGCCGAGGACAGCGTCATTGAGGGGATCGAGATCCCGGACCGGCGCTTCTGCCTGGGCGTGCAGTGGCACCCCGAGTTCTTCGCCACGGACGGCGACCCCAACTTCAACCTGTTCACCGCGCTGGTCGGCGCCGCGCGAGACGGAAGCGGCGGCGCATGAGTAGCAAGCGGGTCATCGGCGTCGCCGGCTGCGGCGCCATGGGCCTGCCGATGGCACGAAGGCTCAGGCGCGCGGGTTTCGAGACCTGGGGCTTCGATGTCCGCCCGGCGGCCGAGTTCGGAGACTTCCAGGACCGCATGGTCGCCGATCCGGGCGACTTCGCCGAGCGCGCCGACATCGTCATCTCCGTCGTCCGCGACCGGCGCCAGACCTTTGATCTTTTGTTCGACGACCAGGCGATCATGACCATCGCGCATCCGCCGGAGACGCTGGTGGTCTCGTCGACGCTCTCGCCCCGGGTCCTGCCGGAGATCGCCGAGCGCCTGCCCGCCGGCACCACCTTCGCTGACGCCCCCATGTCCGGCGCGCCCGGCCGCGCCGCCGACGGCACGCTGACCTTCATGGTCGGCGCGCCCACGGACGCCCTGGCCAATCTGATGGGGCTGTTCAAGGCCATGGGCGAAGAGATCCACCACCTGGGCGAGACCGGCACCGGCATGACCTGCAAGGTCATCAACAACTTCGTCGGCGTCACCGGCGTCGCGGCGGTGCGCAAAGCGCTGGCGGCATCCGTCTCGTTGGGCCTGGACCCCAACCGCTTGCTCGACGTCATGCGCACCTCGTCGGGCAGCACCTGGTACGGCGACAATCTGGATCGCATCTCCTGGGCGCGCGAGGGCTACGATCCCGCCAACACCATCGGCATCCTGGAGAAAGACCTGCAGGCGTTCCTCGATGCCGTCGAGGGCCGCGAAGAGGTCGCCGTCGACGACCTGGCGGCTTCCGTGCTCGACGTGATCCGCGCCCTGGAGCCGCTGGAGACATGATCGCCGGGCTGCTCACGCCGCGCCCCTGGGTGGCGCTGGGGGCGCTCATGGCCGGCGCGGCGGTGGCGCTCGGCGCCTACGGCTGGCACAGCCTGGAGGGCGACGAAGCCATGCGCCAGATCTTCATGCTCGGCGTGCAGTACCACATGTGGCATGCGCTCGCTCTCATCGCGGCGGGCTGGCGCTGCACGGCCGGCCCCCGGGCCGCCAAGTGGGCGGCCGGGGCGGGGGCGCTTTTCCTCGCCGGCATTCTGCTGTTCTCGGCCAATCTCTACATCTTCGCCGCCACCGGCGACCTGCCGATCCCCGGCGCCGCGCCCGTCGGCGGTGGCGCCTTCATGGCCGGCTGGGTGCTGATCGCGGTCTCGGCGCTGGTGCGCGAAAAATCCTGACCGGCCCCCGGTTGCCTCGCTCTACCGCCTGTGACAGTCTGCTCTCCTGGCAGACCAGGGAGGAGAGCCGCCATGGCCAAAATCAACATCCAATTCACGCTGTTTTCGGCGTTTTATTCGCCGCTGATCTCGACCATGTCCGGCGGCTTCCTGGAGGCCGAAGGGCTGGAACCGGAATGGTCCGTGGCGCCACCCGGCAAATCCGCCATCGACGCGCTCGACGAGGGCAGCGCGCATGTGGTGCAATCGGCGCTCAGCCAGGGCTTCGGCCCGCTGAACAAGGGTCAGGCGCCGAGCTGCGTGCATTTCGCCCAGATCAACGAGATGGACGGCTTTTTCATCACCGCGCGCGAGCCCGACCCGGATTTCTCCTGGGATAAGCTGGAAGGGTCCGACATGGTGCTGTTCAGCGGCGGCCAGCCCTTGGCCATGTTCAAATACGCCTGCCACAAGGCGGGCATCGACTACGACAAGATCAACGCCATCAACCCCGGCGGCGCCGCGGCCATCGACGCCGCCTTCCGCGACGGCCAGGGCCAATACGTCGAGCAGCAGGGCCCCTTCCCGCAGCAACTGGAGGCCGACGGCGTCGGCCACGTGGTCGCCCAGGTCGGCCCGATGATCGGCAAGAACGGCTTTTCCAGCCTGGCGGCGAAACGCGAATGGCTGGAGACCGACATGGCCAAGGCCTTCATGCGCGCCTACAAGAAGACCCGCGCCTACATGAACGAAACCCCGGCGGCCGAAATCGCCAAGGCGGAGGCGTCCTATTTCCCGGACATCGACCAGGCCGTCTTGGCCGATTGCATCGCCACCTACCAACAACTCGGCTGCTGGAGCCCGCACCCGGAGATCACCGAGGACGCCTTCCAGGCGACGCTCGATATCTTCGAATACAACGGCCTCATCAACCAGCGCTACGCCTACGACCAGATCTGCGTGAAACCGCCGTCCACGGACTGACGGCGCCTGTCGCGGGGCCAATAACGAGGAAATCCGGTGGGCGGCGCGAGAATCGTTTCGTAACCGTTTTAGCGGGGTCAAAAACCCTTTGGATTCAATGGCCTCGAAAAAAATCTGGGGAACGAACCCAATTCTTATCCGCAGCGCGCCGGGGATGGCCGGTTTGGCCGGCGCGCGTCTCCAGCGGTCTCGGCGTTTCCCGCCTGCCGATCCTTCGCCCAATCCTTCGACCGAGGCCTTCGGCCTCGCTCAGGATGAGGCCACCCACCCACCCTCATGCTGAGCAGCGCGCAGCGCGTGTCGAAGCATGCGGCGACGGCTCCACCGCGCGCGGCCTATTCCCAACAGCCGGCCCCAATGCGTCCCCGAGTGTGGAACCCTCGGCCCCGGCCCAAATCCTATACGAATGTCCAATAGCGGCCCGCCGCCGGCCGGAACCGACGCGGCGAATCGCATATAGCACGGTCTTTTCGAAAAGTCAATAAATTCCTATTATTAGGTTCGATGCTCGACCGCCAGTGGCCACGGGTCCGATTTCGAGCGGTAAGCGGCCCTCAATGGGTCCGTGAAGGAACTTCGGTTGGTGCCCCTCAGCGGTCAATGCGGTGCCGGTCCGTCATCGGAGCAAATCGGTTCGTCACTCTCCGAGCACGCGGCGGCGTTCTTCGAATTCCGCCTTGTCGATTTCACCTCTGGCGAAACGTTCCTTGAGAATGTTGAGTGCCGTATTATTTGGCGCAGCATCTGTCCCGCCCGCATGGCCTACCCCGCCAAGCCATCGAACGAGCATCACAACGACGACGACGACAATGGCAACGAACCCGATCATCATGAATGGGCCAAAAAACCAGCCATGCCATCCGCCATCCCACATATGCGGGCCGTAACCCGGACCCTGGCTTTGTTGTGCGAAAGCCGGAACCGAGCAAAGCATGCCGATCGCGACGCTTGCTAAATATCGAATGATGTTTCGCATTGATTGATCCTCTCTAACGGAACGGTTGCGGTTACTGGGCGTGCCGAGAGAAAACCTCGACCGCACCACCCTTCTTCACGAGTAGAACATCATAGGGCTCCTGTTCATTGCCGTATTCCATGCCCGGTGACCCTGTCGGCATGCCCGGCACAGCAAGCCCGATTGCATCGGGCCTTTCTCTCAGCAGGTGATTCACATCCTCGACCGGCACATGACCTTCGATTACATAACCGCTGATTTTGGCGGTATGACAGGATGCAAGTTCGGGAACGAGACCGGCCGTCGTTTTCACCTGCATTAAAACATCGTAGGCGACATCGTTCACTTTTACCTTGTACCCGTTGGATGCCATGTGGCTTACCCACTTGCTGCAACACCCACAGCTAGGGGATTTCCATACCTCGAGGGTGCCCTCCTTAGCTGCGTCCGCTTTCAAAGACCCAAAGCTAAAAAACACAACAATGACAAATACCAGCGCAGCGGTCGTTTTGTGATACATCTCGAAACTCCTACATTTGAGCGCGGTTTCTTGATCGTATGGCGAGGCCGGTTTTCGGCGATCACCGATCAGAAGATGACTTTGGTTCCGACGACGAAGAACACAGCGTCATCATCCTTGCCCTCTGCCCGCACGATATCACGGGTCTCCCCAAACACGCGCTCGTAGTGAACGCCAATATAAGGCGCGAACAATCGGTCGATGACGTCGTAACTGAGTCTTGCGCCGATTTCCAACTTCGGTCCCCAGGCGCCGATGTCGATCTCCCGGTCGTCCGTGAACGGCAGGTTGAACTCGATGCTTGGCGTAAGGATGAGCCGGTTCGTGATCAACGCCTCGTACTCGGCTTCGAACCTGAAAGAGGGATGGTCCGATACATAGAAATCGGCGTCGATCTCGAACCACAAGGGCGCCAGGCCGTGGACCCCGACCACGCCATGAACCCGGTCGGGACCTTCCGGTGTATCTATACGGATACCCGCAACGGCGTCGAAGAACGTGGAAATCGGTTTTTGCAGCCGGAATTGGTTTTCGAAAACCTCCAAGACATCGCCAGAGGTTTCGAATTCGCCTTCGGTTCGGTAGACGAACTTTAATTCATCGGTTCCGATCTGCGCATCCAGGTCCCATGCCAGAACATCGGTTTGGTCACCGACACGGTACTCCAACTGTTCCGCTTGGATTCCCCAGATCAACTCCTCTGCCCTCAGGGGCTGCGTGATGGCGAGCGTCCCCCATAAGGCGGCCACCGCAAGAGGTTTAAGCTTCATCACTTATCCTCCGTGCCTGTGTTTGAGGGCGGCACGTTTGTCGCCGGGCCCACCTTCGACGACGACCTTGCGGAACATGCCACTATCTGCGTGGTAGGAGAGATGGCAATGGAACGCCCATTGGCCGGGCGCATCCACTTCGGTTTCCATGTACACGGTGGTTCCGGGCGAGACGCTGATGACATGCTTGACCGGGTCCCATTTGCCCTTGCCGTTGTCGAGGATGGACCACATGCCGTGCAGGTGCATCGGGTGGGTCATCATCGTCTCGTTGACGAACTTGAAGCGCACGCGTTCGCCGTACTTGAGCTTGATCGGCTCGGCCTTGGAAAACTTCACGCCGTTAATCGACCAGATGTAGCGTTCCATGTTGCCGGTCAGCCGAAGCTCGATCTCGCGGGTCGCTTCGCGATCCGGATAAAGCGGCCGCATGGCCCGCAAATCCGTGTAGGACAGGAACTTTCCACCATTCGCCGCGGACGGCATCAAACCGCTTCCGGCCGCATAGAAAGCGTCTCCCGGCTGACCGCTGCCGCCATGTCCCATGGCGGCATGATCGGCATGGGCCGCGCCGGCCATGGTCGAGCCGTCCGGCATCTTATGAGCCATGGCCGCCGGTGGGGAACCGTGGTTCATGCCCGCGTGGGGGTCATGGGCCGCCCCGGACATGGTGGACCCATCCGGCATCTTGTGAGCCATGCCAGTCGGGGCGCTATGGTCCATGCCGGCGTGGTCGCCGTGCGCCATCCCCATGTCGGCCATGGTCAGCAGCGGCGGCTTGCGCATTTCGGGAGCGTCGGCAACCAATCCGTCCTTCGGCGACAGGGTGGCGCGGACCGCCGCCGATCGTCCGACGGACTCGGCAAAGATCGCATAGGGCTTGTCGTCGGTCGGCCGAACGATCACGTCATAGGTTTCGGCGACGGCGATACGGAATTCATCAACGGTCACCGGCTGGACGTTATTTCCGTCGGCCTGAACGACGGTCATCTTCAAGCCGGGAACCCGGATATCGAAATAGGTCATGGCCGACGAATTGATGAACCGCAAGCGCACCCGCTCGCCAGGCTTGAACAGGCCAGTCCAGTTCTGTTTCGTCGATTTGCCGTTGATCAGCGGCGTGAAGCCCTGCAGATCTTCGATGTCGTTGGGCATCATGCGCATCTGTCCCCAATCCATTCGGTCGGCCCAGGCGGCGTCGAAGCCCATTTTTTCCACGTCGTTGAGGAAATCCCCCATCGTGCGTTGTTGGCGATTGTAGTAGTCGGGCATCATTTTCAAGTTGCGCATGATACGGCTGCCGGCATGCGGGTGGGCATCGGTCAACTGCACGATGTACTCCCGATCAAACCGGAACGGGTCGCGTTTCTTGGGCTCGATCACGATGGCGCCGTAAGCGCCGTCGGGCTCTTGGAACCGGGAGTGGCTGTGAAACCAATAGGTACCGCTTTGCACGATCGGGAATCGGTAGGTGAACGTTTCTCCCGGTTCGATCCCGGGATAGCTGATACCGGGAACACCGTCCTGCTGGTACGGCAAGATAAGCCCGTGCCAGTGGATCGACGTTGATTCCGATAGATTGTTCGTAACGTGAATGGTGACGTCCTCGCCTTCCTTGAAACGGAGGACGGGGCCCGGTGAGGCACCGTTGTAGCCGATACCGTTCCGCGTGAATTCGCCGGTGTCGATCACGACGGGATCGACGGTGAGACGGAACTCCCCGGCTTGCACGCCCGAGGCCACGGCAAGGCCGATCAGCCCCAAGCACAGGCTTCGAAAGCAATTCATATGCTTTTTCCTTCAATCGTGACGGTGGGATTTTCACCCCCCGTCAAATCAGTGTGAGAGCTTGATCTTGCCCACCATCCCGGCGTCGTAGTGGCCGGGCACGTTGCAGGCGAATTCGAGGTTCGCATGTTTGGGAAAGCTCCAGACGATCTCACCGGATTTTCCGGGCTCCAGCAGTCTGCTGTTCGGCTCGTTGTGCATACCGTGCCCCATACTCTTCTGCATGGCCTCGGCAGCCTTCCAGTTGATGCGATCCGGTTCGAGGACACCGTGTTCGACCATCATCATCATCTCAGGCCCGTGAGCCTTGTGCATGGGGCCGGTCGCGATGTTGAACTCGTGCACCAGAGAGCCTTCGTTCTTGATGACGAAACGCACAGTCTCGCCTTCCTTAACGGAAATGGCCTCGGGTTCGTAGTAGTTGTCGTACATGACGACGTTGACGGTGCGGGAGACTTTCCCCGGGTCGCCGGGCATCCCGATTTCACTGCCTCCGCCATGGCTATGATCCTTGCCGGGCATGGAGGCCGCTAAGGCGGTATGTGCAACCGGTATTACCAAAGAGAGAGTAAGTAGAGCGGCGGTGGCCACGGTGGCGCACCGCAGGGTTTGCGTGGGTTTCATGATCTGCCTCTATATTCGTGTCGAAATGCGTTCTTGACCGTCCGGCGACGCCGGACGGGTCAAAAACTCTGAATACGTAAGATGAGGTCAGATCCGAGGAGGGGGGGTGCTCGGTTCGGGAAACCGCCCGGCCATTAAATCTGCACGGACAAGGCGCCTCTGGATGTTGGCAGCCGCGAAACCCGGTGTGGGTTCCGATAGGCTTCCCAGCGTATCCACCGAACAATGGGACTTCATGCTCAAGCCGCAAAACGGTTGGGGCATGCCGGATTGGGTATCAGCGATTTGCCCCAGGTGTCCAAAAATGTGATGCGTGGCACGGGCCTGGTCATGATTGTGCCCCGATCCATCTCCGTCGGACAGCGATCCCGCCCCGGCGAGAACACTAAGGGCCAGCCCAACAACGGCGATGATTAAAAACCGCTTCATAGAGGCATCAATCCAACAACTGGTCTTCGGTGTCAAGTTACGTGATGTCCGATTGCCGTTTCCAACCCCACGTCATTGACGATCCGTACCTGATAAGGCCACAAGGATGATGACCCATATGCAATTGGATACCTCATGGTCGCGGATTTAGGAGTTTATTTCGGGCTGTTCTCAATCTCCTTGCTGGCGGCAACGATCCTGCCCGCGCATTCGGAGATCGGTTTGGCTGGACTGATTGTTTCCGGTGAGTACACCGTCGCGTGGTTGGTTCTTGTTGCAAGCGTCGGCAATACGCTCGGCTCGGTCGTCAACTGGTTCTTGGGACGCGGCATCGAACGGTTCCACGACAGAAAATGGTTTCCCGCCTCGCCGAAACAGATGGAGAAGGCCA
>Ga0070729_10001678_pt1 | contig 32436 bp, 31 predicted proteins | sample tdDd472_FD_66725 | JGI IMG/M metagenome (GOLD analysis project Ga0070729, IMG submission 66725) | Marine sediment microbial communities from the Atlantic coast under amendment with organic carbon and nitrate - tdDd47.2 | ecosystem: Environmental > Aquatic > Marine > Coastal > Sediment | place...
GCCACTGTAGTTACGGTAGGCCCCTGGTAATGCTGAAAACCCGAAATCGTCTGTACCGCTACCATTATCGTACCAGCCACTGCTGGACTTAAGTCTTTTGCCAGCATCGCTGCCACGCCAATCGTAAGTAGTCCAACCACTATAAGATGCATTGTATATTGAATCAGCTGTTCCTTCCAGGGTTTTCCATTCCCTGTCGCTGGGAATATGCCAATCATCAGGACAAATACCTTGTACTCCGCTTGGATTAGCATTGCTTGACCCAGAACCATTCATGATGGTTGACCAATCATATAGCCTCCCATATTTAACACAATTCTCCGGATCATCATCATAACACCAGCTATTCCCAATTTCATAATTCAGGTTCTCTTTCATCCAGCATTGACTACCAATAAGTAGTGTATGATAAGTCCTTCCCTGCCATGCAATTGTTGGTGTTTCCGGACATGCTTGTCCATAACCTCCAACGTTTATGTAGTTTAATTTTATTTCCTGGTGTGAACCATTGGGATTTGTTACTTTCAGGCAAATTGAATAACTCCAATCCCCATAAAAAATATGTGTGGGATTTTGTTTGGTACTTGTTTCTCCATCTCCAAAATCCCATTCCCAGCTAGTGGGCTTGTTTAATGATTTGTCTGTAAACTCAACAGTGAAGGGAGAAGAGCCATTCATTGAGTTAGCTGTGAAATCCGCCACAGGCGGAAGTCCATCTTCCTTAATTTCAACAGAAACGATTTCTGCATTCTTCCTCAAACCCTTATTATCAATGCTGGTTGCTCCTAAGCTGTGATCACCTGCCTTTTCTTCAGAGGTTCTCCAAACGTAATAATAAGGCTCTTTGTTAATTGTATCTACTGTTTTGCCATTTATCCTAAAGATGACTTTCCTTATTGTCCCATCATCGCTTGCACTCACTTTAATTATGACCGATTCGCCCCATGAAATATCCTGTCCTGAATGTGGTTCTGTTATTTTACATGATGGAGGAAGGTTATTATTAGCAACATTGTCTTCTTTCTCACAAGCTGAAAGAAAAATAAGCAGTAGAATCACCAAACAGCTATTGAAAAATGATTTTTGGAATATCATTCGCGATTATTTCTAAAGCTATTGATACGAAAAATAACACTATTGGTTACATTGGTTAAACTGGTTGAATTTGGTAACAATTATCAATAAAAACCAAACACTTATCAGCTGCCAGCAAACAGCATTCAGCAACAAGCCCCCTGAACCTAGTACCCTGTACCTTGAACCCAATAATTTTATCAACATTTTTTGTTAAAAACCCTAAGAAAATATACCCTAAAGTCTATATCAATATTAATATATTTGTGAAGAGTACCAATTCAAAAAATTATCAGAATTATTCATACGCAGCATAGACCTCTGTGACTGACGAGGCGAAGCTGTGTGGATTAGTATCTAATCAATAGGATCTCATCACTCTATAAAACCCAATTTGATGAAAAAACACCATCCCCTCTTAATCCTGACAGGAATATTGCTCCTTGTGGCCACCTCCTGCACCAGGCCGATAAAAGAAGTGACCTACGTCCACGGCATCCAGACTGACACCATCTATGCTGACAATCTGACTCCTGAGACATACCTTCTTAGGCCAAATGACCACTTATACATTGTCGTGCTGGGAGATGATCCCCTCAACACAGCTTTCTTAAACTTAACTGAAGCCACCCGCAATTATGGCGGAAATGCAAACCTTGAGTTAATTACTTATACTGTTGATGAGCTTGGATATATCAGTTTCCCCCAAATGGGACAAGTGTATGTACAAGGCAAAACAGTGCTTGAGATTCAGGAGGATATGGCCGATAGGATATCCGATTATATTGAAGGAACATCTATTCAAGTCAAACTTGTGGATCGAACTATAACTGTTCTAGGCGAAGTAAAAAATCCTGGAGTCCAGAATATATTCAAGAATCAACTAAGCATTTTTGAAGCTCTTGGGACTGCTGGAGATATCACCGACTGGGGAAATTACAAGAATGTAAAGATCTTCAGGGAAGCTAGCCAGGGTCTGGAGATCGTTGCTCTCGACCTTACTGACCCCAATCTTATTTATTCAGAATACTACCAGATTCTTCCTAATGATGTTATCTACGTTGAGCCTTCCAGCAGAGTGTTTGGCTTCAAAACGCTTAATTTTGTGAGCATTTTCACTGTCGCTCTTTCAATGCTTACGATCATCTTATTAATTGTCAACCTTTTTCAATAAGCAATAACCCAGCCTCATGACAGAACATACCACCACCTCTCCCCGCCAGCAGGACGATATTGATATAAAAAAGTTACTTCTGAAATTTATTGGAAACTGGCACTGGTTTGCAGCCGGTATGATCCTGGCTGTTATCATCGGCTGGCTGATCAACCGTTATACCGAGCCCACATACCAGGTAAAAAGCACCTTACTGGTACAGGAGATGACCGAAAGTTCTCCCCTTTCCTACAGCAGTTCAATTTCGGGTCAGGCCTTTGAAGGATTCGGCGTAATCGGAGGATATTCTAATCTGTATAACCAGATGGAAATAATTCGCTCCGGGCCTATTATACAGAAAACACTTGAAGAACTTGAGTTCGAGGTTTTCTATTTTGTTGAAGGCAGGGTAGAAACAAGAGAGTTATATAAAAATGTCCCTTTTGAGGTTAGATGGAACAAACAACACCCACAGTTAGTAGGCTTGGAATTTCATATAAGCTTTGAAGCAGATGGCCGTTTTCAACTCTGGGCCGATGGAGAAAAAGTTATGGTACATAACTTTGAAACAGGCCAGAATGTCAATACTCAGTCAGAAGTTAGTATTGACGAAACATATAATGCAGGTCAATATATTGAGGAGGAGGATTTTGCATTCACAGTCATACTCAAACCTGGATTTGACCCTGAAGATTCTCCGAATTACCTTTTTCGGTTTTATACCATTCAGCAACTGAAGGGACTATATCTGGGAAGATTAAATATTGAACTTCTTGGCGATTATTCTTCAATACTTTCGCTAAAAGTCAAAGATTCACATGCCGGCAAGGGCATTGATTTCCTGAATAAACTAATGGAAGTTTATGAACAAGATAACCTCGACCAGAAAAATCACCAGGCAAACCGAACCATCAATTTTATCAGTACACAACTAATTGAGATCAGCGACTCCCTGGATATTTCTGAAGCAGAGATGCTTGAATTCAGGGCCGAGAATAATGTGGTTGATCTGACTACACAATCAAGCTTATTGCTAAATAGAATTACAGAATTAGACAATCAAAAGGTATTGCTGGAGGCTCAAAATAAATACTACCTCTACCTGAAGAAATACATTCTGCAAAACAAAGAACTGGAAACCATCATGGCCCCTTCCGCCATGGGTGTGGACGATCCCCTTTTAAGTGTTCTTATTGAACAATTGAATGGACTCATACTTGAAAAGGCAAAACTTGGCAAGGTAAAGGACAGTCCACGACTGAACCAGATCAATGCACAGATCGAAGAACTTAAAAACGCCATGCTCGGAAATATCAACGATATTATAAGTCAGGGCGATATCAGACTAGCAGACCTTGAGGTGCGGATAAGTCAGACCGAAGATATGGTCAACCAGTTGCCTGCCACCGAACGTGACTATGTGAACATTGAACGGCGGTACAGGCTGAATGATGAAACGTTTACATTCCTCTTACAAAAACTGAGTGAAGCCCAGATCGCGAAAGCCAGCAATGTACCCGACAGTAGAGTAGTAGAAGGAGCTGTATTTAATGCCAAAATAAGACCTAAGACTCAGCGAACATACATGATTGCCCTAATGCTGGGATTCATACTGCCAGCACTCCTTATTATATTGCGAGATTTCTTCAACACTAAAGTGTATTCCCAGGATGATGTCGAAGCCCTTACCAATGCACCTATTCTCGGGCATGTATTTTTTAATCACGATAAAGAATTCCCCAACACACCGGTACTCGATCGGCCAAGCAGCATTGCCAGTGAACCATACCGAGGACTCCGAAACAAAATGAACCTGATGACCCGGGGAATCGAGCATTCGGTGATCGCAGTTACTTCAACAGCTCCTTCAGAAGGGAAGTCTTATACTGCCATTAACCTGGCTTCCAGCTTTGCTCTCATAAATAAAAAAACCCTTTTACTTGACCTGGATCTGAGGAATTCTGATATCTGTGGTATCCTGGAACTTAAAACTTGTAAGGGAGTAGTGGGCTATATAATGGGAGAGGCAGATATTGAAGATATAACTCATGAAGTCAGGCACCCCTCCTTTCATGTCATGCCTGCGGGTCCAATCCCTCCCAACCCAGGAGAGATGCTTAATGACCCACGTCTTCTCGACCTTATGAAAAGGCTTAAGCAAAATTATGATGTGATCGTGATCGACTCTGCACCTGTAGGTTATGTCACGGACCTTTTCCAGATAAGGGATCTGCTGGATGCAACTGTTTTTGTTGTTAGAGACCGTTTTACACACAAACACTGGCTCAAGAATGCCCTGAATGAGATCAAGGCACACAATCTAAAGGGTGTAGGAATCGTCATCAACGCAGTCCGGCAACGCCATAAAGGTTACCTTGGCTATGGGTATGGTTACGGATACGGCTATGGATATGGATACGGTTATGGGCAGGGGAAGAAGGATAGGAAGAAAAATAAGCGGGAGAAACTCTCTTAAGGTGTTAAATGTTAGGTGATAGATGTTAGATGATTATAAATTCTTTGTAGTCAAAATTAATTAAGCATTAAACATTAAGAATTAAAAATTACGATGAAGATCGTCTTCCTGTGTGCTCACACACCTACATACGTCTGGCATCGCTGGGAACTATTGGAGACGATTGCAAGCATGGGGCATGAGGTAATTGCTATTGGACCCGGGGAAATTGAAGACTGGAAAAAGAAGTTTGATGTGATCGGGGTACGATATAAGCAGGTAGCAATTTCAAGGACAGGGATGAACCCGATAGCCGATTATCAATCCTACCGGACGCTAATAACGCTATTAAGAGAGACTCAGCCTGATAAAGTCTTCACCTACATGTCAAAGACCGTAGTGCTGAGTTCATTCGCTGCAGCAAAAGTCGGGATAGAAGAAGTATATGCATTGATTGGAGGTCTGGGATCAATTATAAGGGGAACTGGAATAAAGAACATTCTATTGAAAAGAGGCCTGAAAGCCCTTTATAGGAAAGCACTTAAGCATTGCAAGGTTGTTATCTTTCACAATGATGATGATTTGGAAGTCCTGGTGAATGAAGGTGTAGTAGCAAGATTAAAGACTAAAGTCGTAAATGGTTCCGGGGTGAATCTGGAGAAGTTCACACCACAATCTTTCCCGGAACAATTGACCTTTTTGTTTGCCGGCAGGCTGATAAAGGATAAAGGAATAAGAGAATATCTGAAGGCGTGTAAAATGGTGAAGGAAGAGCATCCTGAGGTGCGTTGTTTGGTGGCAGGCAGGTATGACACAAATCCTTCAGGAATAGATGATAGAAGAGTGAAGAAGTTTATTGATGAAGGTATTATTGAATATTATGAGGAACAGGCTGATATCCGACCATTAATAACCCTGTGCAGTATAGTGGTCCTCCCCTCCTACCACGAGGGCCGACCGAAAATCCTTCTTGAAGCTTTGGCCATGGGACGGCCTATCATTGCGACAGATGTTCCGGGCTGTCGTGAACCTGTTGAAGATGGAAAGAATGGTTATTTGGTGAAAGTTTTTGATTCTGAGGATTTGGCATCGAAAATGAAGCTTTTCGTAAAAAATCCCGGTATGCTAAATCAAATGGGACAGAGGAGCAATAAAATTGCCAGATCTCAATATGATGTAAAACTCATTAATAATGAAATTCTGAAGACCATGGATATTTTAATACCCCATGCCTCACGCCCCACTCCCCACACCAATCTTGAATCCATAATCCATAATTCATAATCAATTAATGAAGATATTAGTAACAGGTACTGCAGGTTTCATCGGCTTCCACCTCGCAAAAGCCCTCCTCGAGAGAGGTGACACCGTAGTGGGAATCGACAACATCAACGATTACTACGATGCTAATTTAAAATATGCCCGCCTGGCAGAAACAGGCATTTCAAGAGATGCAGAGCAGTGGCACACACCTGTAATAAGCACTATATATCCTGAATACACCTTCATCAGAATGAATCTCGAAGACCGGGAAGAAATGATGGAGCTTTTCAAAAAGGAAAAGTTTGAGAAGGTTGTAAATTTAGCAGCTCAGGCAGGAGTACGCTTCAGTTTAGAAGATCCACACTCCTACATCAGCAGTAATATAGTTGGATTTTTGAATATCCTGGAGGCATGCAGAGATCAAGATATAAAGCATCTTGTCTATGCAAGTTCTTCCAGTGTTTACGGCAATCGTGATAAATTGCCTCTGAATGAAACCGATAATGTTGATCACCCAATCAGCATTTATGCTGCAACCAAAAAAAGCAACGAATTGATGGCACATACCTACAGCCATTTGTACAATCTTCAAACTACTGGTTTACGATTCTTTACTGTATACGGTCCATGGGGGCGACCCGACATGGCATTATTTCTATTTACTAAGGCTATTCTTGATGGGAAACCAATAGAAGTCTTTAATAATGGTGAAATGTTTCGTGATTTCACTTATATTGATGATATCATTGAAGGTGTTGTGAGGATCCTTAATTCCTCACATAGGAAGGAAGGCAATATTTCTCAAGAGAAGGTTAATTCAACTTATTTTGAATCACCTTATTCTTTGTACAACATTGGTAATTCCTCCTCCTTGAAACTCACAGACTTCATTGAAGCAATTGAGAAGTCAATTAATATAAAGGCTAAAAAGAAATTCATGCCCATTCAGCCTGGCGATGTTAGATATACCAGTGCCAATGTTGATAGCTTAATCAATGACTTCAATTATAAGCCAAGTACTTCTTTAGATGTAGGTGTTACCAAATTTGTAAGATGGTATTTATCGTATTATCATAGATATTAATTCATTTGAAGAATAATCCCAAATAAAAGAAATTGAATCAAATAGATCATAAATCACACACAAATAAGACCTTGTCGGGGATTAAATGGAATATTATTGGAAGAATTCTGTCGCAAGCTTCAGTGTTAATAGTTGGGATCATCTTAATGAGGCTATTGTTACCAGAGGATTTCGGAACATTAAGCATGGTGTTGGTATTTACAGGATTTTTAAGTGTGTTTACAGATTTTGGACTCGGAAGTGCTCTTATATATAAAAAGGATATTGAAAGAAGTGACATTGATACTATTTTCTGGGTTTCTAACTTGTTGGGAATTTTTTTATCAATTCTCCTATTTATAGGGAGTCCACTCATTGCTGCATTTTATAATGCACCTGAACTTGTACTTCTGGCTTCGGTAATGTCTTTGATTTTTGTCATTAATTCCTTAGGCAGGACACACATAACATTACTTAGAAAGAGGTTGCTATTCAAACAAGTGTTTTTAATAGAAATCATCTCTGTATTTGGATCAAGTGCACTGGCAATCTTCCTTGCATATGCTGGAAAGGGAGTATGGGCGCTTGTAGGACTACACTTATCAAAAGGTTTAATGAAATCTACATCTGCATGGATCATCGTTAATTACATCCCTTCATTCAGTCTTTCTCTAATAAGATTTAAGGAGCACTGGAACTATGCATATCCATTATTAGGGAATCAAATTTTTAATTATTGGACACGCAATGCCGATCGATTTTTTATTGGAAAATTTCTGGGGAGTGAACAATTGGGGTTTTATAGTAGGGCGAACTCTCTTATAAGCAAGCCAACAAAGGAAGTTGTTGCTGTTCTTGGCTCTGTCCTTTTCCCTTCCTTCTCCCTAATTAAAGATGACACAATAAGAATTAAGCAAATCTATCTATCTGCAGCACGAATAACAACATTCTTTATTTTACCATTCCTAGGTGTTATTGTTGTTTTCGCAAAACCCCTGGTCCAAATTGGATTAGGGATAAAATGGTTGCCAATCGTTCCATTATTGATGATCTTTCCACTTATTGGAGCACTTGAATCTTTTGGCAGATTATCAAGTTCCCTATTCCTTTCACAAGGTAAAGTAAGATCTCTGGCGATCATAAATATTTTAAGGGGATCTGTAATGATTATTGCATTTTTTGTAGGCGCTCAATATAGCATCCAGGTAGTAGCCTGGTGCCTGGTCATTGTTTCATTTATATTTTTAATTCCAAAGTTATACTATGGCGGAAAATCTATAAGTTGTTCTGTTAATGAAATACTAATTAGTATTTTTCCTAATTTTCTGGCAGTCCTTGTAACAATGGTAATCACTTATTTCATTATAAATAATATTACATTGTTTCAAGATAGTATATTCTTACCGGTTAAGCTTTTACTCTTTGGGCTATTATATCTTTTTGTAAATTTTGCCATTGATCAAAGCATAATAAAATTAGTAATAAGGACGGTAAAAAGGCTTTAATAATATAATGGCTATGAGATTTAAGATTATACAATAAAACCATATGACCTCACCCAATTTATTTCTGGTTGGAATTCAAAAGTGTGGAAGCTCTAGTTTATTTAATATATTAAGCAAGCACAAAGACATTATTTGTTCTGATCCAAAGGAAACATTTGCATTGACAGATAATACCAGTTCCAATTTTAATAGCAAAATAAATATCTCAAATTCTGAATTTCGATGGGATGATTATTTTGAGAATCAAAATGCAAAGTACTACTTAGAAGGTTCAGTAAATAATTTTTATCAAAATTCAGCATTAGAATACATTTCCAATTTATCTGAGAGGAAAGTAATATTTATAGTGAGAGACCCTATTAAAAGATTCATAAGCACTTTTAATTATTATGGGCGAAAGATTACGCAATTTAAGAGCATCAATAACCTGGATGAGTATTTTAATATTGTTAGCAACTACTTTGATAAAATTGATAACGAAGGAGCTAAATATGCTGTAGAGCACGGAAAATATTGCCAATTCATTGCTACATGGACTAAAGCATTAGGAAGTGAAAATGTTAAAGTGGTTGTGCTAGAACGACTAATTTCCCAACCAGAGGAAGAATTAAAGTCTTTATTTAACTTTTTAGAATTACCTGTTTTAGCAAATACTGTTATACCACACCAGAATAAAACTAAGAATGTTATTAACACCCGGTTAAATTACTTTTTATTAAAATACTTCAGAGGGTTGGGATTAAGAAAAACATTCATTGGAAAATTTTATCGTTTCATGAATACTACTCCGAAGAAGCCTTCAATAAACAACGAGCTTAAAGAAAAACTAATTAATATATATAAGTCGGAATATTCAATTTATGGCAAATCATTCAACTAAACATTTACTAGTTTATGATTAAGATAAATGAATAGAGATGAATCAAATTGACAACAATAACTAACAAATTTTGAGACTATTCCTACATATTGGTTATCACAAAACAGGAAGTTCATATATTCAAACCCTCTTTTCAACAAATAGAGAATTACTTCTTGATCACCGTATTTTTTATCCCATTTCAAAAGATGACCGTAAAGCTAAAAAAGGATTAATCTCTCCGGGTAATGCTATCGATTTAGTCCATTCATTTAAAAAGGAAGACTATAAAACAGCAAAAATGCTTTTGACCAATTGGGTCTCGCATGCGAAAGGCCATAATTGCAATGCTCTGCTTCTTTCAAGTGAGCAACTTTTTCCGCAATTTGCAAAGAATAATGGTGTTATAGAGTTTCTGAATGAATGTTTAGCTAATAATATTTTAAGTGATGTTTCTGGACTGATATTTGTCAGGGACCCAATAGAGCATATTTTCTCTCTATATAAGCATAAGGGAAAGAATGGAGCTATCACAAATTTCTCAAAATGGACGGAAATCAATTATAAGACATTAGAAGAGACTGGGTTATTTTTTGATATAATTAAATCCTCCCCTATTTCCTGGACTTGCAAAAAATACACGAAAAATCCGTCCTTTTTAAGTGAAGTTGTATTTACCAACTGGCTAAATATCCCTGTCCCTGAGATACCTGCTAACAAATACATCAATGTGTCACTTACTTTATCTGAGATAGGAGTTATGCGTGAATTATATAAGAAACGTCAATATGCACTCATAACTCGCTTAAGAAAAGAGCTATTGGAATTACCAATGGATTTAAAATCAAATGAAGTATTGCTTGAGCAATACTATATACAAACCATAAATCCATGGTTAGCTTCACAGAAAAAAGTGATAGATCAGGTAAACTCAAATATATCCCGTAAGGAAGATCAATTATCCGTTGAAATTCTTGATAAAAAAAATAATAAGTCATTATCAGAGAACCTGACTTTTTCGCCCCATCAATTATCCGTTATCTTAAAACAACTGAACTCTTTCCCAGTATACCGTACTAAGTTGTTCGATAAAGTTAAGAAGCGACTTAGAAAATTAGCAAATAGATAAATTTGTGAATGTGTTCAAGCAAATCCGAAAATCGTTTGCCATATTTTTAAGGAGATCAATTCATAAATTTAGAATTAAGATATATAAAGTTGTACTGAATAAAGAAATTATTCACTTTTTGCATATTGGAAAAACTGCAGGTACAGCAATGAAATATGCCTTTGGCAATAAAAGAATATATGTAGATAAGAAATTTATCATCGTTTTCCACCAGCACAATTTTCATATTAATGCTGTTCCCTTAGGTGAAAAAGCAGTATTCATAGTCCGGGATCCTGTCTTACGCTTTGTGAGCGGATTTTATTCTCGTTACCGGAAAGGGATGCCTCGTATTTACAACCCATGGGATTCAGATGAAGAAGAGGCTTTCAAATATTTTAAAACTCCAAATTCATTGGGTGAAGCCCTTTCTTCTACGGAAGTTAGCTTAAATAAATCTGCTGTAAAGGCCTTGCAGTCAATAGGTCATGTTAATACATCATATTGGGATTGGTTTATTAACTCCAATTATTTATGTTCAAGAATTCAAGATATTTGTTGGGTAGGACGGCAGGAACACCTGCTTGAAGATTTTAATAAATTTAAAAAAGATTGGGGACTCCCAAAGACTGTAAAACTCCCCAAAGATGAAAAAGGAACGCATAAAAACCCAGATAAATTTGACAGTTCTCTTTCCGATAAAGCGAAATACAATTTACAATTATGGTTTGAAAAAGAATATGAGTTCCTTGAGGTTCTAAAGGAAAACAATATTCTGGAAAAATCATATTGATGATAAGTATCAATATAAAAATTCCTTAGATGCAAATACTGTTTCTTATAACTATGCCATTTAATCCTAACAATAGTGGTGTGCAGCGTACTACGTTTAAACTTGGCAAATATTTTACAGAAAATGGGCATTTAGTACGTTATTATTCTACAGCATTTGAAAACCAGAAAGTACCTCAATATGGAGAATTGTACCATTCCAAGGAGGCGGGTGGGACTGCCAATAAAAATAATATCGCAGAGCTGCAGTCTATTATTTTAACGATACAACCTGACATTATTATTAACCAAATGCCATATGACAAAGACCTTCGGAAAGCTTTATATTTGATTAAGAAGGAAATGTCCGTTCCTCTACTTGCTTGTCTGAGAAATTCATTATTTAGTTTTAAGTCAAATGTTGCATATAAGTTAAAATTAAAACTACCGTCCTTTCTGTTCTTGATCTTAAATAATCCTGTCGTACGTCGGTTCGTGTTAATGAAACACAAAAGAATGCATACTGCACAATTGAAAGATATATTGGATCTGCATGATAAATTTATTTTATTAGCACCTCCCAATTTTGAGGAACTAAAGTATTTTGTTGGTAATTACAAATCCGAAAAAATAACATACATCCCAAATTCCATTCCTGAAGTATATCCTTCATATATCGAAAAAAAGGAGAAGATAATCCTACACGTAGGAAGTCTGAATGATCAACAGAAGCGAGCTGACATCTTATTACCATTCTGGAAGGAAGTATATAGAGATCTCCCGGAGTGGAAATTTATTATTCTCGGCGAGGGGAAAGAAAAGCAAAAAATAGAGCAGGAAATTAAAGAAAAGGACATTCCCCGTATTTTCCTTGAAGGTCATAAAGCATCCGAACCATATTATGCGAAAGCATCAATCTTTATGATGCCATCTGCTTATGAAGGGTTCCCTAATACAATACTTGAAGCTCAAAGTCATGGATGCCCCGTTCTGGCATTTAACAGCTACCTGGCATTGGATTGGATCGTTTCAGACAGAAAAGATGCTATGCTTAGCCCTCCATTTAACCTGAAAGACATGGCTGAGAATGCTATTACGATGGCAAACGATGGAGAGACATTAAATAGCATGCAATATGCTGCACTGCAGAATGCTCAAAGGTTTACAATTGATAAGGTAGGCAGGCAATGGATTAAATTTTTCAATGAAATAACATGAGGTCTGGGATACATATAAACACATCCAGCATCATACTTTTATTTGTTTCACCGATACTTGGTCTTTTTTATAGTATAAAATATCTAGATTGGCAATATAAAAAGTGGTCACTCATCTTTTTTATCGTAATTTTTGGTTCCATTATGGTTTTGCCAGGAGCTTCCGACTCAGTAAGACATCAGCAAAACGTATATGATCACTATGTGGGAATGAGTATTGCAGATTTTGGGAGTGGTTTATGGCACATCATTACACTTAATCCAAAGGCGGATACAAATGATGATGTATTTATTCACATTATATCCTTTGTAACCGGTGGTTTATTGGGTCTCCCGAGATTGTTTTTTGTCGTTGTTGCCTTTTTCTTTGGATACTTCTATATCACTGGTCTATCAAGAGTACTTCGGTGGGACCCAGGAATAAAACTATCATCTCACGCCATTTTTCTTGTCCTAATTTTTATCATTTATCTGGGGATTGATAGTATGCAAACTGTCAGAACCTGGACTGGGGCCTGGATACTTTTTAATGGAGTATATGGTTATTACCAGACTAAAAAGAAAAAGTATCTATGGCTTGTATTTGCTGCTCCGCTTGTTCACGCAGCATACCTTGTCATGGCTTTACCTGTGTTGATCGTGATATTTCTTAATAAAATGCCTGCTTACGTATTTGTAGGACTCTTTATAACATCTTTCTTCATAAATGTAAGCCATGGACCCATTATTCAACAACTGAACAAGGTAGAACTGGGAGAATCAAAAGTACAAGCCTATTACAAGCCTGATCCTGAGACATGGAAGAATAGAGGAGGACGAAGTTCCGGGAATTGGTATGCTGTATATGGAAAAAACAAAGTATTGCACTGGGGAGCCAATGCACTGGCCTTATCTACAATACTATTGGGACTTTACAAAAGAAAGATGAATACAATCGAAGTTGGGCTTTTCACTACAGGTTTACTCATGGCAACATTTGCAAATCTTGGTAAGTTTATTCCCGCCTTCAGCAACCGTATGATGATAAATGCTGGGTTATATATTGTAGCAACAGTTGTATTATTGAGTTTACGCAGAAATTTATTTCATGGGAAGGGAATTAAACTTAATTTGTCACATGCTATAATATGGTGCAGTCTACTTATTTTTATCCCTAAAGTTGTCTATGTGGCTGCAAATATAATCTACTATACCAGCTGTTATATCATTGCTATTCCATTACTTGGGTGGGTATCGGATGAAAATGTTTCGATCCGAGAAATAATTGAATGGTTTCTTTAATTTTTATTTTTACCAGGATTCTTGAAATTAATATAATCACATTTAGTTGTACACAATTTTCTAAGAATGGATGAATTAATTAACCTTCCAAAGATTGAGGACTTAAGAGGAAATCTAACTTTCATTGAAGAAGATATCCATGTACCATTTAAAATAAAAAGGGTTTATTGGATTTACGATGTGCCTGGTGGACAAGTTAGAGGTGGACATGCATTTAAAAATCAACAAGAGTTCATTGTGGCCTTATCAGGAAGTTTCGATGTTGTAATTGACAACGGTGTCAAAAAAGAAACATATTCACTCAACAGGTCATACTATGGGCTTTTTATTCCAAAAGGATTGTGGCGTGAAATGCTTAATTTCTCAACCAATTCACTGGCAATGGTTCTTTCTTCGACCTTTTATAATGAAAATGATTATATCCGTAATTATAAAGACTACTTAAAATGGGCAAACGAAAACCAGCTTCAATAGAAAACTGTAGTTTCCTTGAGTTGCCTAAGATTCACAACAGGGCTGGAAATATTACAGTCCTGGAAAACAATACTAGCTTACCTTTTGAGGTTAAAAGGGTTTTTTACTTATATGATATTCCGGGAGGCGAAGCCAGAGGAGGGCATGCACACAAAGAATTGTTTCAGTTCATTGTAGCAGCCAGTGGATCATTTAATGTGTTGTTAGATGATGGTACCGATAAAAAGGATTTCTTTCTAAACCATCCAACGCAGGGTTTACTGGTAGTCCCTGGTATCTGGGCTGAGATCAGGGGTTTTTCGTCTGGGGCAATTTGTCTTGTCCTGGCCTCTATGGCATACTCTGAAGAGGATTACATAAGGGATTATTCTGAATTTATAAATTATATTCATGAAATTTAACAATCGAAACGTTTTCATTAGCAATAAGGCCACTATTGGAAAAAATGTAAGAATAGGTGATGATACCACCATTTATGACAATGTTATTATTGACGATGACAGTATAATATCAAACAATTGTATAATTGGAGAACCTCTTTCTGATTATTACGATGATACAAATTATGAAAATCCCATCACAAGAATTGGAAAAAGTTCTTTGATTAGAAGTCATAATATTCTTTATGCCGGTTCTACTTTTGGAGATAACTTCAGCACCGGTCATCGTGTCACTATTAGAGAATACTCAAACTTTGGAGTACATTGCAGAATAGGGACAATTTCAGATATTCAAGGTTATTCTTCATTTGGTAACTATTGTTGGTTACATAGCAATGTCCACGTTGGACAGAAGAGTACTTTGGGCGATTTTGTTTTCCTATATCCATACGTGGTTTTAACCAACGATCCTACGCCTCCATCAAATATTTGTATCGGGCCAACAATTGGTGATTACTCTCAGGTAGCAGTTTTTAGTGTTATCTTACCGGGAGTAAAGATTGGAAGGCATTGCCTCGTTGGAGCAGGAAGTACAGTTGCCAAGGATGTTGAAGATTACCAACTGGTTCTGGGAATGCCAGCAAAAAATATTAAAGATGTACGAGAAATAAAATCCAGAGAAAGTGGTGAAGCACAATACCCATGGCCCTTTAGATTTGATAGAGGAATGCCATGGGAGAATTCAGGGTATGACAAATGGAAGGATGAACAATAGATGATTGATTTTCTAAATCTTCAAGAAATCAATGCCCGGTACGCCAATGATTTAAAAGAGGCTGCTTCTGAAGTAATTGATTCAGGATGGTATATTTTGGGAGAGAAACTTAGTCAATTCGAAGATAAACTTGCTAGTTTTATAGGAGTTAAACATGCCATTGGTGTTGGCAATGGACTGGACGCCCTTAGCCTGACGTTTAAAGCCTATATTGAAATGGGCGTTATGGAGGAAGGCGATGAAGTAATTGTCCCTGCGAACACATATATTGCGAGTATCCTGGCAATAACAAATAACCGCCTGAAAGCTGTCCTGGTGGAGCCTGATATTCATACTTACAACCTTGACATTTCCGAGATAGAAAAGCATATTTCCTCACGGACTCGTGCAATCATGGTTGTTCATCTCTATGGACAAGTTTGCTGGAACAAGGAACTGAAAAAAATCTCGCAAACGCATAACCTTAAGATCATAGAAGACAATGCCCAGGCTATAGGTTCTTATTGGAATGGGAAGCGAAGTGGATCCCTTGGGGATGCTGCGGGAAATAGCTTCTACCCAGGCAAAAATTTGGGAGCACTGGGAGATGCAGGTGCTGTTACAACCAATGACGATGAACTGGCAAAGATCATTCGTGCATTGAGGAATTATGGATCAGAACAGAAATATAAGAATACTTACCTGGGATTCAATAGCCGTATGGATGAGATACAAGCAGCATTTCTTTCTGTGAAATTGAATTACATTGACGTGGAAAATGAGCAGCGGCGAAAAATTGCGCAATATTACTGTAATAAAATATCCAATCCTGTTATTAAACTTCCATCAATTCAAAATTCAAAATTTAAAATTCAAGATTACAAGGGACACGTTTGGCATTTATTTGTAATTCGCAATAAAAGAAGAGATCTTTTGCATAAATACCTGACAGATAATGATATTCACACGATTATACACTATCCAGTCCCACCACATAAGCAGCTTGCTTATCAAGAAATGAATAATAAAAAATTGCCAATCACCGAATGTATCCATGATGAGATATTAAGCTTGCCAATATCACCGGTAATGGATTTAGATCATATTTATTCAATAATAAATGCAATAAATGAGTTTAACTAACGCCAGTCAATTATATATTCATTTAGGTCCTCCCAAAACAGCAACCACATCCTTACAAAAAGCATTTCAGGATTATAGGAGTGATTCCTATTATTATGGTGGAATATTTTACCCAAGAGATAAGCAACAAACTCTTGCTGATTTAATATTATCAAGAATATTAAAACAATCCAATAAGTTACCTGATTCTATAGAAGATCAAATTCGTACCAATCTAAAAACATACAATAAAATCCTTATTTCGGAAGAAAGGATTCTAACAATTGACAAGGTTGCAAACTGGAAAGTAAAACTAAGCAATCTATACAGTCTACTGGCAGAATATGACTCAACAATCATTCTTACCGTGAGAAATCCAATTGATGCTATACCCTCCTATTATCAAGAAACTTTTAATGGATTACCAAAAAGTCTTCAAAATAATTTATCAGATTTTATTAAGAGTGATTATTGTAAAATATTCAGGTATAAGTACTTCATTGATTACTTAAAGAATATTGGATTTACTAAGGTCATATTAGTTGATTACAGGGAACTCATACGCGGAAAATGCACTTTTAATGATTTTATTAGTCAGTCGGAATCATCAAATAATCAACCAATAGAATTGGTTCAGCTAAATAAATCAAAGAAAAATAATGATTCCAGACTTTCAAGTAGAGTTTCTTTAAAAGGATTTATCTCGAAAAAAATAGCGATAATTCCAAAACCAAAAGTCCTTAAAGGCAAAGCATACAGTAAAGTTTTTCTGGATTTGTTGCCAAATACAAAAATAAGCAAGAACAAGAAATTACCCATAATTAATGCCCATGACGATAATTTAAAAGTTTTCCTTGACGAATATGATCAGATTCTAAAACAAATGGGAGCCTCTAAAACACATAATTAATTTATGGAATCCGAATACCGGTTCACAATTTTTACACCCTGTTATAATTCTGAAAAGTTTATCCATAGGGTTATTGAAAGTTTGGAAGCCCAGACTTATAATGACTTTGAATGGCTGGTGATCAATGATGCGTCGGAAGATGACACACTTAACATCTTGCAAAAATATGCTGATGTAGCAAGTTTCCCTGTACGTATCATCAATAATCCCAAAAACAAAATGCTCTATTATAATTATAACCTGGCATTTGAACAGGCAAAGGGAGAATTAATGGTATTTGCAGGCCATGATGATAGATTTCATGCTGAAAGCCTCGACACCTTTAATAGCATATGGGAGCAATCCAGTAACGAATCAACGGCTGCAATATGGTGTGAATGCCAGGATCAATTCGGAAACCTTGTCGGGGTCCCATTTCCTGAGCAAATTACAATTAGTGATTATTTTGAGATGTTCCCGAAATATATTTATAAACAGGAAAGATTTGCTTGCACAAGGACTGATATCTTAAGAAGTTTTAAATTTGATTTAGATGGCGAACGAACCGGTGAGTTTTTCTTATGGGCTAATATCGGATTAAAGTTTAAGACAATTTATATTAATAAGATACTGCGAACCTATTACATTGAAGATAATAACCCTGATGCACTGACTAAAAGATCCAGGGAAGATATAGCGATCAAAGTTTACATATCATATTTGGACTGGATCAATCTTTATTTGGAGAGGATTAAAAGAAATATAGTGCTGAAACTCAGGTTTCATTTTGCACTGGCTTTTTATGGAATACTGTCTGATCAAAAACCAATAGAAGTCATACGATCCATTCACAAAACAAAAAGCAGAATCATTGTATGTCTGCTGTATCCTTTGGCATATTTAAGATCTTTAAAAAAGTAATTTATTCCAATTGTCTATTAAAAGAAAAATATTAAAACACATATCCAATATTCCGGGTTGGAGCACAAAAAATAAAATTGTTGTGTTTGAAAGTGATGATTGGGGAAGTATCCGAATGCCATCCATTACATCTTTTAACAGGCTTGAAAAGCTGGGGCTTGACCTCAGGACCAGAGATGCGGAAAGATATAATTTAAACGATACTATGGCCAGATCATCTGACCTGGAAAATCTATTTGAGGTTCTTTCAAAGTTTAAGGGAGTTGATGGTAGAAGCGCTGTCTTCACCCCTATCTGTATCACCGCGAATCCTGACTTTGAAAAGATCAGGGATGCCAATCTTGGAAAATATTTTTTCGAACCATTCACTACCACATTAAAGAAATATCCTGGTTGTGAAAATTCTTTTGATCGCTGGGAAGAAGGTATTCAACACAAGCTATTTATTCCACAGATGCATGGCCGTGAGCATCTTAATGTGAGTGCATGGATGAATGCGCTGCAAAAAGGCGAAGAACAAACGCTGCATGCATTTAATGAAGGTCTTTGGGGCTTTGTACCAGATCAGAATACTTTACCAGGTATTGATTATCAGGCAGCTTTCCTCTTATCTGATCCTGATGAGATTGAATACCACAAAGAAATTATTCAGGATGGACTCGATCTTTTTGAGAAAATTTTTGGATATCGTGCTCTTTACTTCGTTCCACCTAATGGAAAAATCAATAATACATTGAATGCAACACTCGTTGGAAATGGCATTTTATACAGGTCATCTGCAAAAAAACAAAATGAATCATTAGGAAAGGGAAATACAAAAAAATCTTATCACTACCTGGGGCAAACTGAAAAGCACGGGATAACATACATCACACGAAATTGCTTCTTCGAACCTAATCAGCCGGGAATCGATTGGGTAAATTCATGTATCGGCGATATAGATATAGCCTTTCGCATGAAAAAACCGGCAATTATAAGCTCTCACAGAGTTAATTATATTGGAACACTCAATCCGGATAATGCAGCGAATGGAATAAGCCAGCTGGACAACCTGCTCACCGAAATTAAAAAAAGGTGGCCTAATGTTCAGTTCATGACTACTGCACAACTTGGTAACTTAATAAGCCATAAAATATAAATTGAATTCCTTTGTTAAGATAGAGGCTTTGTACACTGAGAGCGACAGGTCTGTTTCCAGTTTACGCAGGATATACAAAGACCATGATTTGCTATTAACCAAAATAGCTTCCCTTTTCTCCAATACCTTGACTGAGAAAGAGATTGCAGGAAAAAAAGTATTATTAAAGCCTAACTGGGTCAGACATTCTGCAAATGACCTGGATGAGTTGTGCATGCGAACGCACAACAACTTTCTACTAGCAGTACTTGACACTATACTTCAGCTAAAACCCTCATCTGTCTTAATTGGCGATGCTCCTATTCAGGGATGCCATTGGGATAAAGTAGTGAATGATAATCTATCTGAACAAATTGACTCATTAAGCACGGTTCATGGTATTCCTGTCCGTATAAAAGATTTCAGAAGGGTTACTTTTGAACCATCTAAAAACAACCCTCTTCAGGAGAGGAACCCTATGTCAGATTATCTTCTATTTGACATAGGTAAAGAAAGTTTTCTGGAAGATATCACATCAAATGGAAAAAACAAATTCCGTGTTACCAATTATAATCCTGACAGGATGACAGCAGCCCACCGTAAAGGAGTGCATGTATACTGTATCACCAGGGAATTGTTTGAAGCAGATGTTGTTATATCTATTCCAAAAGTAAAAACCCATCAGAAGACTGGGATTACCGCAGCTCTGAAGAATATTGTCGGGTTGAATGGAGATAAGGATTACCTTCCTCATCACCGGCTCGGGGGAACAGGATTGGGCGGTGATTGCTACCCAGGAAAAAACTATCTACGCTATTGGTCTGAATTATGCCTTGATTTTGCCAATCGACGACAGGGAAAAGCTGCTTATTGGTTAGGGTATAAAGCGTCAAGAGTGTTGTGGAAATTATCCTTACCGGGGAGAAAACATCATATTAGTGCTGGATGGCATGGAAATGACACTACCTGGCGAATGGTATTGGATTTAAATAAGATCATTATCTATGGAAAAAGGGATGGATCTTTGTCAAGAGAACCACAGCGACAGCTCTATAGTCTCAGTGATGGTATCATTGGTGGGCAGGGCGATGGTCCATTAAAACCTGAACCATCTGCCCTGGGTATTATTGCTTTTACCAATAATGCCGGGATGAACGACCTTGCAATGGCTATTGTTATGGGATTTGATCCCATGATGATCCCCTTGTTGAAATCAGTTTATTCGGAATCTGAGATAAATGAAACACGTTTTTTTTGGAATAACAAAGAATCAAGTCTTACAGAATTAAAGGGGAACGCAATTAATATACAGCCTCCACCTGGCTGGAATTCTTATCTGAAATGAAAATAGCAATACAGGAAAGAAAAGGTTCTTTTAGTGAACAATGGGTTAGCTATTGTAAATCTAAAGGAATAGAATACAAAATGGTCAATTGCTATGCTCCAGATATAATCGGCCAATTATCCGATTGTGGGGCCCTGATGTGGCATTTTCATCATGCTTCACAAAAGGATATGATGCTTGCAAAGCAATTATTATATTCAGTTCAGATGATGGGAAAAAGGGTATTTCCTGATTTCAATTCTATGTGGCACTTTGATGATAAATTAGGTCAAAAATACTTGCTTGATGCAATTGGAGCACCCATGGTTCCAACAGTAATATTCTATTCAGAAGAGGAAGCCCTGGAATGGGTGAAGGATGCGAACTTTCCAAAAGTTTTCAAATTAAGCACCGGGGCCGGGGGGCAAAATGTAAGATTGGTAAAGAATACTTTTGAAGCTGAAAAAGTAATCAGAAAAGCTTTTGGAAAAGGATTCAAGCAATATAATGCATCTGCAAGCTTGAAAGACAGGTGGTACAAATTCAATGAGGGCTTAGTACCCCTCAAAGATGTTATGAAAGGATTCATCAGACTTGTTTGCGAACCCGAATATTCAAGACTTTCAGGCCGTGAAAGGTCTTATGCGTATTTCCAGGATTATATTCCGGAAAATGATCATGATATTCGTGTAATTGTGGTTGGAGGTAAGGCCTTTGCCATTAAACGCATGGTCCGTAAATCAGATTTTCGGGCCTCTGGCAGTGGTCATATCCTTTATGAAAAGAAGCATTTCAATAAAAAAACAATTAGCCTGGCTTTTCATTTATCAGAAAAGTTACACTCTCAGTGCATGGCTTACGATTTCATACATAAGAATGATGAGCCATTGCTTATAGAGATTAGTTATGGATTCTCGTTCAAGGGTTATATCAACTGCCCTGGGTATTGGGATGAACACCTCAACTGGCATGAAGGCAAATTTAATCCTTATGGATGGATGGTAGATATGATTATTCAAAATGAGAATGAATAACAAGTAATCGTGGCTAAACCCCTAAACAAACCTATAATCGTATTTGGAACAGGTAGATCCGGCACGACCCTGGTTTCCAATATATTATTCACACATAATAAAATAGCTTTCCCAAGTCAATATCAGGAGTATTTCCCTAGATTTAATTATGCAAATAATTTGAGGAGAATATTCGATAATAATTTCGCAAAAGCAATTATTGAATCCATTGCAGGTAAGCAAAGCCTGAAAAAGATTCAATTCCATCCGGTTGAGGCATATAAGATGTGGAATTTTCTATCGGGAAATGAAATAGATTTTTCAAGGGATTTTCTATTGAACACTGTAGCATCGGAGGAAGAGAAATACTTTATTCGAAACTATTTTTCAAAACTTGTTAAACGACAAAAAAGAGAAAACCTTGGCTTTAAAATAACGGGACCACTCAGGCTCCAGTATTTAAGCAGTATATTTCCTGATGCATATTTTATCCAAGTAACAAGAGATCCTATAGCTACCATACATTCATTTTTAAAGGTTGATTTTTGGGAGGATCATGGAAAAAATAAGCTATGGTGGAAAGGAGCATACTCAGACAATGAGATCGAATGGGCAGACCTGAATAAAGACAATCCCGTCCTTATAACAGCCTTTCAAATCAAGAAATTAATTGATACAGCAAATTGGGAGTTAGAAAGCAATCCAATTAATTATCTTAAGATTGATTATGCAAGTTTTATCAATCAGCCAAAGGAAAAAATCAAGGAAATCCTAGATTTTACAGGCCTCGATCATGATCAATCTTGTTACTCATATCTCGACAACCTACAAATTAGGAATGTAACTAAAAGTAATCATGATTACTTTAATGAAAGCGAGATTGATATGATCAACTCAGTATTTTCAAGTGAGAGTGTTCGGATAAATTAATTTCCATGAATAAAGAGAAGATTAAAATTCAAGTTGAGAAATATCCAGTGCTCTATTTATCGTATTACCATCTTTGGCGAAAACATCATGGATCAAAAGTGATATTACCGAAGCCTGGACAGGATCTCTATTTTGATGGTTTCCCAAGGTCAGGTAGCACCTACATAACTGGCTTGATAAATTTTTGCTTCCCTGAATTAATATTTTCAAATCATTTGCATGCAATTGCGGGTATTAAGTTGGCATTTAGGTATAGGCTTCCCGTATTTATAATAATAAGAGAGCCTCTCGAAGCCATAAGCTCATATTATGTGATGAAAAATAACGAAAGGACAAGTTTAAATAGTTTAACAGAGTATTTCATAAGATATTATAATTATCTGATGACTCATCGGGATAAAATTCATTTCATATTTTTCCCTGAATGGTTGGAAAATAAAGTGGTAACCATGAATAATTTTATTCAAGTTTTGGGGGTGGATAAACCAATAATATCTGAAAAATCATTATTGGAGTATGATACTTTGATGAGAGAGCTTGAAAATAAGAAAGATAGTACTGCCGGATCATTCCCAAATCATAAAAAAAACGAATTAAAGAATCAGGCCAAGGCAGATATTGTATTACACAAAGATTTTCAACATGCTAAATATTTATTTGACACTTTAAAAGAAGAGGTGTATTCATCTGCCCTTAATTACAAGTCTCAAAATGTATAACGAATCGTGAATCTTTGCCTGGTCATACCATCACTTCAAGCAGGAGGAATGGAGCGAGTTATGAGTATACTGGCTGATGAATTTGCTCGGAAGGATAAGGTAAAGATACACCTGGTATTATACGGAAAAAGACAAACCATTTTTTATCCTTTAGCTCAAAACATACAGATACACAGACCTTCATTTGTTTTTAATAACACATTTAGATTATGGTTTACTTTAAAAACCATATGTTACATGCGAAAGGAGATTAAGAGGATTAATCCAGATACGATCCTGAGTTTTGGCGAATACTGGAACAGTTTTGTATTGTTTTCCTTGTTTGGATTAAAATATCCTGTTTTTATTTCAGACCGGTGTCAACCTGACAAGAAATTTGGAAGATTGCATAGCATACTGAGGAAAGGGCTCTATCCCAGAGCTTCAGGGATTATTTCTCAAACAAATATTGCCAGGGAAATATTTCATAAGCAGAAGCTGAATAATAATATCAATGTCATTGGCAATCCTGTACGTCCATCTAATGTTGACCTTAAACCTATTGAGAAGGAGAATATTATCCTGTCAGTGGGACGTTTGATCAGTTCGAAGCATCATGATGAATTAATAAAAGTATTCAGTCGTATCGATAATTCAGATTGGAAGTTGATTATTGTAGGTGATGACGCTTTAAAACAAAATAATCGAGAAAAACTTCAAGCTTTAATCAAGCATCTTAATATGGAGGATCGGGTAATCCTCTGCGGAACGGTAAGTAATGTTGAGGACTATTATCATAAAAGTAAAATTTTTGCATTTACTTCCAGTTCAGAAGGCTTTCCTAATGTAATAAGTGAGGCACAGGTGGCAGGATTACCTGTAGTGGCTTTTGATTGTATAGCAGGACCTGCCGATCTGATCAGTGATGGAGAAAATGGATATTTAGTTCCTTTGTTTGATTATAAATTGTTTAGCAAACGATTGCAAGAGTTAATAAGTGATACCAGCTTACGCACCGAGCTTGGAAACAGAGCAAAACAAAGTGTAAAAAAATTTGCTGCCCAATCCGTTGCAAATGAATACTTCAAAATGATCACCACTAGATGAAAGTATTACAGATAAATACAACTGTAAATTCCGGTAGTACTGGTCGTATCGCAGAAGACATCGGCAAGTTAATGATCAAAAATGGGCATCATAGCTATATGGCTGCCGCTTACACTGACATGCCAAGTGAATCAGTTATTATTCCTGTTGGTACAAAGATTGACCGCACATTGCATGGTCTCAAAACCCGGCTTCTAGACAGGCATGGATTTGGCTCCAGAGGATCAACAAAGCATTTAATTAAGGAAATGGATAAGATTAATCCCAGCATTGTCCATTTGCATAATATTCATGGATATTATCTTCACATTGGGGTATTATTCAATTATCTAAAACATAAAAAACTACCAATTATATGGACATTCCATGATTGCTGGCCATTTACAGGACATTGTTCCTATTTTGATGCTGTAAATTGCTTCAAATGGGAAACAGAATGTCATCAATGCCCTAACAAAAAAGCATATCCTGCCAGTTGGTTTCTGGATAACTCTATTAAAAATTTTAACGATAAAAGAAGAATATTCAATGGACTTGAAAACCTAACAATCGTTACACCCTCAAAGTGGTTGCACGATCATGTAAAGAATTCCTTCCTCAGTACCTATCCTGTACAATGCATCAATAATGGAGTAGACCTTGAGATATTTATTCCTAAAGAGTCAGTAGAAATAAGAAAAAAATATCATATCCCTGAGAAGAAATTAGTACTGGGAGTGGCAAATAAATGGGACACCCGGAAGGGATTTCACGATTTTATTCAATTAGGTGAGGGACTGGATGAAAGTCATCAAATCGTTTTGGTAGGATTAAACCCTGAACAGATTAAAAGTTTGCCTGGAAATATTACTGGTATTCCCAGAACGGAGGACGTTCACGATCTTGCAAGCCTTTATTCTGCTGCTTCTGTGTTTGTGAATCCAACCTATGTTGACAATTTTCCTACTACCAACCTGGAATCTTTGGCTTGTGGTACACCTGTTATTACGTATGATTCCGGTGGAAGCACAGAGGCCATCGATAATCAAACAGGCGATAGCATCAAAAAGGGAGATAATCGCGGATTAATAAAAGCAGTCAATAACATCCTGGGGAATAATAAAGAGCATTATCAGCATTCGTGCAGAAAACGAGCAGTCAATCTATATAACAAACATGAACGATATTCCCAATATTATGATTTATATGATTCTATGTTAAATAAAGATCACTAAATAATTCATATTGTATCTTTCTAATGAATCTGCTTCCCTAAACATCTTAATCTTAACCTGTCATTAGTATGTTGATCTCGGAAACTAATAAATATATTTTTATAGCAAATCCTAAGACTGGCACCTCAACAATTCAAAAGTATTTATGGAGTCTCGATAATTCTCTTCAGGGAAATAGTTTTACTATAAATTCAAAAAAAATCAATGCAGGAGAACATATTACAGCTTTCAGGCTTAAGAAGTTAATGGGAGAAGAGTATGATAAGTATAAGAAAATAGTATATGTACGTAACCCGTATGCTAAGGTAGTATCAGGTTATTTTTTTTACAAAAAGGGTGGAAAAGATAAATATGACAAGAATAGATCAAAAAGGAAATTAGTTAGAGGGCTAAATATTCTATTAGTGAAATATATTCCTTTTAAAATATGGTCTCTGATCCATCCATATAAAAGTAATAAGAGCTATATCACCGACGCAAATAATAATATTATAGTTGATTATATTGGAAGAACTGAGCATTTAGAAGATGATCTGGCAGGCATTCTGAGTAAAATTGGATTGGAGTACGATACAAGCACTTTTTCTTCTACCAATAAATCAAAACATTCAGATCCCATGGATTATTATAAAAACCCAATCCATAAATTCTTGTTTGATATTCTTAGAGGAAAGGACATTAGGTTTTATAACAGTGTCGTTTCAAAACTATAAATCGATTTCATATTTCCTATAGTCAATAGTCAGAAAATATGACCAATGAGATCACCATCATCAACCAGGATTCAGGCTATCTTATGATTGATATAGCAAATTCTTATGTTAATGCTGGTTATCGAGTAAATTTAATAGCAGGTCGTCTTGTTCTGCGAAACAAATCCCTACATCCGGAAATCCGCCTGAATAAGATTATAAAGTATAGGCGTAATAATACGATTAATCGCCTATTTTCCTGGGGGATTGGAACGATTCAAATTCTAATTCTAGTCTGGTTGCGGTATAGAAAAAGTAAATTACTGATTGTTTCGAATCCACCAATGGCCACATTGTTACCATTGTTTTTCAAGAACAATTATTCATTGCTCATTTATGACGTATATCCTGATGCATTATACGAAATGGGAGTGATTAGTGCCAAATCACCAATAATCAGGTCCTGGGAAAGAGCCAACAAAAAAGTCTTTAAAAAGGCTAAGGGCATTATAACCATAACTGAGGGCATGAAGAATGCACTCTCAAAGTATACAAGAGCTAATTCTATTGAGGTGATCCCAATCTGGACTGACAACAATTACCTGAAACCTTTGAAAAAGGAAGAAAACTCTTTTATAAAAGATAATGGTTTAGAAGGGAAATTTATTGTGTTGTATTCCGGGAATTTAGGCCTGGCCCATGATGTTGAAGTGATCATTAATCTGGCTATGATTATTGACAATCCTGTTGTGAAATTTGTAATTATCGGGGATGGAGAGAAAAAAGACAAACTTGCAAGAATGATCCATGAAAACAATTTAAAAAATTGTTTATTGTTGCCATTCCAATCTCCTGATGTACTACCCTTTTCTCTCGCTGCAGCTGATGTTGCGATTGTAACTCTTGCAAAAAATGCATCTCTACTGGCTGTCCCCAGTAAAACTTACAATCTCATGTCCGTAGGAGCTCCGATAATGTGTATGGCAGATAAGAATTCAGAACTAGCTAATCTGGTGAGAAAATATGAAATTGGAGAATGCTATCAGTCTCATCAACATAAGGAGATGAAACATTTTATTGAAAAACTGATTGATAACAAACAGATTATAGAGCAGTATAGGAATAACTCGATAAATGCCTCAAAGAATTATGGGTTACAAAATGTAAACCGCTTCATTAATTAGTATAATGTTTTATAGGAAATTTATTAAAAGAGGACTAGACATTTTTTTATCATTTGTTGCCTTTATTATACTTTTTCCAATATTTATAATAATTGGCCTCTTCATAAAAATTGACTCTCACGGCCCTATATTTTACTATCAAGAAAGACTTGGGAAAGATGAATGCCTATTTATGCTGATAAAGTTTCGCACCATGTCACACAAGGAGCGAAAAAGTCATCGACAGATATTTAGTGGTGACCCTGAAATTACTTCTTTTGGGCGCATTCTGAGAAGATTAAAAATAGATGAATTGCCACAGATTATAAATGTCATAAAAGGAGAAATGTCGATCGTTGGTCCCAGACCATGTTTACCGGAGATTAAAATGAAGTTTGGAAAATATGCTGATATACGATTTGAGGTCAAACCAGGATTATCAAGCCTTGCAGCAACAAAAGGAAGTGTACATTTAACATGGGACGAAAAAGGATATTATGATGCACATTACGTTCAGAACCTATCATTCATGATGGATATTAAAATCATCTTCAATACCTTCAAAGTAATTGTCATTGGAGAAGATAGATTGTTTAAATATAGTTCAAAGTAAATCGCATGGAGATCAAGGATTATTACAAAGGAGATGAAGTAGATATTCTTCAACTTTTCAAAACTGTTTATGGCCGTGAAATGAGCTATGAGTATTGGAAATGGCGCTTTGAAAACAATCCAGCTGGTAAATATATGATAAAGTTGATGTGGGAAGGGGAAAAACTGATCGGGCATTATGCTGTTTCACCAGTCATGCTTTCGGTTAACAGAGAAAACTGCTTGTCTACTTTATCAATGACAACGATGACCCATCAGGATTATGGAGGAAGAGGTATTTTTCCACAGTTAGCGAATGCACTTTATCATCAATTAGAAAATGAGCTTGAAGTGAAGGCCATATGGGGGTTTCCAAATCAGAATTCGCACTATAGCTTTCTTAAAAAACTTAAATGGCAGGATCTGGGAATTATTTCACATTTGGGTTTAATTTTAGAAAAAGTCAAGGCTGGATCTCATCCAAATATCCGCTCATTTACCCTATTCAAAACCGCGCATAGAAATATATCACTAAAAGTAGCCTCAGGCTTCCCGGTACACGTATACCGGGATGAAAAATATTTAAATTGGCGGTATAATGACAATCCAACAAGTAATTACGATAAGTTTGAGTTTATAGATTCGGAGAACGAAGGATACATCGTTGTTAAAAAGTTCTCTAAACCAGGAGATAATGGGAATTTTGACTTATTTATTACTGAAATAGGTATTGAACCTCAGAAGATGCCACTTTTCCCATTATTCCTTTCACATATTAAGGATTATTATGGCAAACAGGCCAATTCTATAAACACATGGTTAAGTCTTTTTGATGAAAGGCATATTCAACTTGAGAAACTAGGATTTAGTATTGGTGGCAAACCCACTTTTATTGGTGTACGTCCTAATGATGACTTACAAAAAACGCTCTCTGATTTTAGGAATTGGTACTATACTTACAGTGATTCTGATATTTATTAAACATAAATTAACATGGACAAAAAGATATTAATAGTAGCCCCACACCCTGATGATGAAGTATTTGGATGTGGTGGGATAATAAAGAAATTTTCAGAAGAAGGAAGTGAGATAAATGTGCTTATTGTCAGCAGGGGATCATCCAAATACTATTCCGAAGAACGTGTTATAAATGTAAGGAAAGAGGCAAAAGAGGCACACAATATTCTTGGAGTGAAAGAAACAATATTTCTGGATTTTCCCGCACCTGAACTTGACACTATATCTATATCAGAAATTGCACGGGAAATCGCAAAAGTCATATATGAATTGAAGGCAGAAATACTTTTCCTGCCACACCGTGGAGATATTCATCATGATCACACTGCAGTATTTAATGCAGGAATTGTTGCCGCAAGACCTGTAGGTTTATATTCTGTTAAGGAAATAATTTGCTATGAAACATTATCTGAAACAGAGTGGGCACCACCCTTTGGGGATGACGCATTTATACCAAATCTTTTCATAGATATTTCAGAACAGATTGACACAAAACTCAAAGCTATAAAATGTTTTAAAAGCCAGGTCAGAGACTTCCCTAATTCACGTTCATTGGAAGCAAATGAGGCCCTGGCAAAATTCAGAGGCTCCACTGTTGGATTTGAGCGTGCTGAGGCCTTTATGCAAATCCGCCGAATTCTTGAATAGAATGACAATTTCTATCTGTAATTCAAAAGCCTTGAAAGGATACAAATGGACAAAATTATAGCGTTTAGCCATATAATGAAGACTGGAGGAACGACATTAGGCAATATGTTGATTGGGCACTATGGCATCAAGGCTCATCATATTTGGCCAGATCACTTAAGCTTAGAAGGTAAGCCATATACTTACGACAACTTGAGCAATGACCTGAAAATATTTAAGAATCTAAAAGTAATTCAAGGTCATGCTCTGCGACCATTCATAGACTTCAAAGAATATGAAGATAATTTATTCTGGATGACTATTTTAAGGGATCCAATTCAAAGATATGTTTCACATTATGTTCATGATATATATTGGGGCAAGAGAATTAAACAATTGGAAGATAAATCCATCCAACACTGGAATGAAAAATATGATCGATCCAATATGATGGTCAAGTTTATAAGTGGAAGTGATGATCTTGAGGCTGCAAAGAGAATACTAATTCAAAAGTTTCAATTTGTTGGGATACTGGAAGAATTTGAAAAGTCACTCTGCATTTTTAAAAACTCAGCTCAAATTAAGCAGTTGAATTTAAATTATCAGCGACCGAAGAATCCATCATATAATCCTTCAATAAAGAAGATAGTCCTTAATGAAAGTTTAAAATTTATTGAAGAACAAAACCAACTTGATTCACAACTGTATGAATATGCTTTGCATAACATATGGCCAGCACAAATTGAAAAATTCCTTGATAATTGTAATAAGAATGGAAATCCCAGGTTTATAAGACCTATCAATACGCTTTTGTATCAAATTAAGAGACAAAGAAACTATAATACTGTAAAAATTAATCAAAAATCCATAAGAAAGTTCATTCGAAGGATGTAGTAATATGTAATTATAACTTACCAGTAACAATCATTGAAATATGGAGCAAAAATTTATCGAACAATTAAAAGAAATCCTTGAAATCGAAGATCGACAACTCAAACTTAGTGATGAATTTCGGGAATATCCTGAATGGGATTCACTCGGGTATCTGGAATTGATAGCTATGATGGATGAAGAATATGGCGTATCTATTGAGACTGATGATTTCAGGAAGTTGATTACCCTTCAGGATTTAGTGGATGAAATTAAGAAGAGAATGGTTTAAAGGTGTTAGATGTTGGATTTTAGGTGTTAGATAACAATCTAATTCGCTAAATACTTAAGTTTTAATCCGAATATATAATATGGCATATTTGAAGTTTCAGAATATCGGAATCAGTGGTTTGGCGGCAGCTGTGCCAGCCAGGGTTATTGACAATTATAAATATACTGAGCATTTCGATGAAGAAAGTGTGAAGGAAGTAGTGGATAAAATTGGTATCAAGGAAAGACGATTTGCTGATCCAGATACATGTGCTTCAGATCTTTGCTTCACTGCTGCTGAGAAATTGTTGAGAGAAATGGAGGTTGATAGGGAGGAAATAGATCTACTTGTATTTATTTCTCAGACTCCGGATTATAAAATGCCCGCTACAGGAATCATCCTTCAACATCGACTTGGCCTTCCTAAAAGTACAATTGCTTTTGATATTAATATTGGATGTTCTGGATTCCTTTATGGATTGACCACGGTATATTCATATATGCTTCAGCAAGGTTTTCGAAAGGCACTTCTTCTGGATGGTGAGACACGATCAAGAGTCTACTCTCCAAAGGATCGCAATACTGCCTTTCTGTTCGGTGATGCCGGTGCTGCTGCAATAATTGAAAGAGATGAGAAATATGGTGAGAGTTTCTTTTCACTCAACTCAGATGGAGCAAGAGAAGACTTGATCAAGATAGATGCCGGAGGTTATAGGAATCCCAGTTCTATTGAATCGCTGAAAGAAAAGGTCGTGGATGAATACGGAAACATTCGAAATGACGAGCACGCACATATGAATGGTGCTGATGTATTTAATTTCCTGATCAGAGAAGTGCCCAGAGATGTAAAAAACACCTTAGAATATGCAGAAATAGGCAAGAACCTCATTGACTTTTTTGTTTTCCACCAGGCCAACGATTACATTAATAGCTACCTGGCAAAGAAACTAAAACTCGATAAAGAAAAAGTACCCATGTCAATCGAGAAATTTGGGAATACTTCATCCGTTTCCATTCCACTTACGATAGCTTCAGAATTACCCGATAAATTAAAAGAGAATAATAAACTCCTCTTGTGTGGTTTTGGTGTTGGACTATCCTGGGCTACCGCAATACTCAATTTAAATCAATGTCATATCAGCGACATATCAGAAATTTAAAATTAAAAATCTATTATGACTTCTGACTACTTTCTACTGACTTCTTATACAAAAATATGAAAGAAATTATTATTGTCGGCTCTGGCGGCCATGGAGCCGAACTACATGATTATATCCAATATAACAATAAGCAATCTGGTTTAGAAGGAATAAAGATCCTGGGCTATCTCGATGACAACCCTGACAATTATTCAAGCTATTCATTTTCTGATCCGCTAATTGGGGGAGTGGAAGATCATAAAGTCAATAAGGAAGTTCATTACCTGATAGGCATAGCTAATTTGGAATTCAGACAAAGATTCGTGGAACAATATGTAAAAGATGGAGCACGGTTTATTTCTCTCGTCCATGCTT
>Ga0070729_10001684_pt1 | contig 32338 bp, 18 predicted proteins | sample tdDd472_FD_66725 | JGI IMG/M metagenome (GOLD analysis project Ga0070729, IMG submission 66725) | Marine sediment microbial communities from the Atlantic coast under amendment with organic carbon and nitrate - tdDd47.2 | ecosystem: Environmental > Aquatic > Marine > Coastal > Sediment | place...
CGAATTATCAGGAAGACATCAGTCTGATATTACAGGATTGGTAGGACAATATGCTCATGGTAACGAACCTAGCCATCATATGGCCTATTTATATAATTATGCAGGAGAAGCCTGGAAAACACAGGAACTGGTCCGTAAAATTATGGATGAACTCTATACCGATCAACCCGATGGTTATTGTGGCAATGAAGACTGCGGACAAATGTCGGCATGGTATGTTTTTAGTGCAATGGGATTTTATCCTGTAACACCGGGATCGAATATTTATGCCATTGGTAGTCCTTTATTCGAGAAAGTAACACTGAAACTTGAAAATGGAAATGAATTTGTTATTGAAGCTTCAAACATTACAGAGGATAACAAATATATTCAATCGGCTACTTTAAATAACGAGGATTATCAAAAATCATTCATTTCTCATGAAGCAATTATGGATGGCGGAATCATGAGGTTTGAAATGGGGAATCAAGCAAATAAGAACTGGGGAACAAAAGAGGGAGACTATCCCGTATCCGAAATAACTGAGCACCTGATCACCCCAGTCCCATTCGTCAAAACAGGTGAAAAAGTATTTTTCGAAGAACAAACCGTTGAACTGGGATGTGCTGATCCAAATGCCAATATCAGATACAGAAAAGCTGGGTCGAATAGTAAAGTTCAATATCAGGAATACAATGATCCTTTGCAATTCAGCGAATCCACAAAAGTGCATGCTTTTGCCAAAAGTGAAGGCCAGGAAGATAGTTTTGAAATCTCTCCCGGTTTTTTAAAAATACCTAAAGGGCGCAATATTTCCATCAAAAATGCCTATGCCAACCAGTATAATGCAGGCGGTGATGTAGCACTAATTGATTACCAAAGAGGAGGTAATAATTTCCGTACCGGTACATGGCAGGGATATGAAGGTGTCGACCTGGAAGTTGTTATAGATCTTGGAAAAAATACGGTCATCAGCGAATTGACTACCGGTTTTTTACAGGATATCAATGCCTGGATATTTATGCCGGAATCCGTAGATTATTATGTGTCGGCAAATGGCAAGAGCTATCGAAAACTTGGCCGGGTGGATAACCCTGTTGCAGAAGATGATTGGGACGTCAAGACTCAGGATTTTACATTGAAATTCAACCCTCAACCTGTTAGATTTATAAAGGTAATAGCAACCAACAGAGGCACTTGTCCCGATTGGCACAAAGGAGCCGGAAACCCCAGTTGGATATTTGCTGATGAGGTGGTGATTGAGTAAGACTATTTTGCAAAAATTCGATTTGAATCATTCATAAGGATATCAAAGACATGAAAACTCTATCCATTAGCTTTTGCTTCCTTTTTATTTGCAGTTTTTCCTCTCTTCATACTTCAGGACAAGAAACCGCATCAGACGAATCCAACAATCGCCTCCAATGGTTTGCTGATGCCAAATTGGGCATTTTTATTCACTGGGGAATTTATTCGGTAAATGGCATTGATGAATCCTGGTCGTTTTTTAATGAATACCTCTCGTACGAGGATTACATGAAGCAACTTGATGGTTTTACTGCTAAAAACTACGAACCAAAAGAATGGGTGAAACTTATAGAGCAAAGTGGTGCCCAATATGCGGTTCTCACTTCGAAACATCATGATGGTGTTGCTTTGTGGGATTCAGATTTTGGTGACCTGAATGTAGTGGACAAAACACCGGCTGATAAAGACCTCATCAAACCCTTTGTAAAAGAACTCAGAAAAAAAGGTTTGAAAGTTGGTTTATACTATTCTTTGCTCGACTGGTCTCATCCCGATTATCCAAATTTTACGAAGACCACGAAAAGATATGAAACCGATTCATTAAGATGGCAAAAATTTGTAGATTTCAATTTTGGACAGATTGGTGAAATGTCTCAAAATTACCAGCCCGATCTCGTCTGGTTTGATGGTGACTGGGAACAATCTGCTGAAGCATGGAAAGCTCAAGAGATCAGGGAACTTTTATTAACAGACAATCCCGATGTAATCATAAACTCAAGATTGCAGGGCTATGGCGATTATGCTACCCCGGAGCAAGGTGTCCCAATACAAAAGCCAGAATCCGAAAATTGGGAGCTTTGCATGACGATGAACGATTCCTGGGGCTACCAACACAATGACAGCAACTACAAAACACCTAACCAAATAATCCGAATATTTGTGGACTGCATCAGCCAGGGTGGAAATTTATTGCTGGATATCGGCCCAAAAGCCGATGGCACTATCCCGGAAGAACAAGTAGAAATCCTGGAAGATCTTGGCCGATGGACAAATAAACACGAAGAAGCTATTTATGGGACTCATGCCGGGATTCCAAAAGATTATTTCTATGGGCCCTCCACCCTATCAAAAGACAGCACAGTGCTCTTTCTTTTCCTTGAAAATAAACCCATCGGCCCCATTGCCATCAAAGGTCTGAAAAATGGCATCAACCGAATTCGTGTTGTTGGTGATGGCACCAAACTCAGCTATGAAATAAAAATGAAACAATATTGGAGTGCCAAGCCCGGCATGCTTTACATCGAAGTTCCTGAAGAAGTAATAGATGAGCATGTCACAGTGATTGCGATTCAGTTGGACGGGAAAGTGGAAATGTTTAAGGAGTAGTTTGCAGTAGGCAGTCTTCAAGTCGCAGTAAGTAAACCAGGACTGCACACCTGGGTCGTCAGGATGCCCAGTTAAAACATTCAATTTTTAACATCGCACCTAGAACTTGAACACCTAAGTAACAATAAATTGATTGTCTATGCTCGATGCCAGCAAAGATTTGAATCCAAACTACTCTACAATCTCAAAACTTCCCTTTAACCTGATATCTTCAGAAGATGCTCCGATCATGACTTTAAATTCCCCGGGTTCAACCACCCTTTCCATTTTTCGATTATAAAGTGCCAGGTCATCAGGTTCAATTGTGAAACTGATTGTTTTAGTCTCTCCCGGCATCAAGTGTACCCGATCGAAACCACGCAGTACTTTTTCATAGGTTGTTACCGAACTGATTACATCGTTGATGTATAGTTGAACCACCTCATCTCCTTCCACTTCTCCAGTATTGCTAACATCAAATGAAACGTTGGTTTTACCATTTATATGTTGATTTTTGGGGGATACCTGAAGGTTAGAATATTCAAATGTGGTATAGCTTAATCCATATCCGAATGGGTAAAGTACTCCATTCACTCTTGCCCTTGGTATGCGAGTATCGGAATTCGCCATTGGTTTTGTAGGAAAATTCATTGGTATTTGCCCTGCAGTCCTTGGGAAAGTGACGGTTAATTTTCCTCCGGGATTATAATTACCAAATAAAACATCAGCAATAGCAGTCCCACCAAACGAGCCGGGATACCAGGCCTCCAGAATTGCAGGAATATATTTATCCGTCCAGTTGATGGACAAAGGCCGTCCATTGATCAACACCACCACGCATGGTGTTTTGGTTTCATAAACTGCCTGAATCAACTCTTGCTGGTGGCCGGGTAAATCGAGGCTTGTCCTTGAATTGCTTTCGCCACAAGTCTTTGTGGAACCACCAACCACAAGAATCGCCACTTCAGATTCTTTTGCAAGTTGAACAGCTTCATCAATATCCTCCTGCTCTTCTTCAGTTAAAGGTTCTGGGAAAATCTCGCTCTCAGGCCAGTTGGCATCGGTAATTTCACATCCTTTTGAATATGCAACTACAGCAGTGCTACCAATTTTCTTTTGGATGCCTTCCAAAACAGAAATCACCTCCACACCTTGCGGGCCATAGTGGGTCACTGCGTAAGACGTATCTTTAGCATTGGGGCCGATCACAGCGATTCTTGTTAAATCTTTACTCAATGGCAGTATATTGTTCTCATTTTTTAACAAAACCAAAGATTCGCGTGAAGCCTGCAAAGCAACTTTTTGGTGCTCTTCACAAAAAACCAGATCAACCGAAGGCTGACTATCTTCGATATATGGCCGATCGAATATACCTGTTAGAAACTTCACCCTTAAAACATCACGCACCCGGTTATCAATTGTATCCTCAGGCAATACTCCTTCTTCAACCAATGCCCGCAGGGGTAAAATAAAATCTTCGGGTGGAGAAAAGGTGCAACGCACATTCATTCCTGCTTCGATGGCCTGCCTCACGGCTTCTTTTTTGTCGGCTGCAACTTTATGCTTGGTTGCCAGGTATTCCAATGCATCACTATCTGATACCACGTAGCCCTTAAAACCATATTCCCCACGAAGTAAATCCATCAGGTAATAACTACTTCCGGAAATCGGAACGCCGTCATAATCATTGTAGGAACTCATCACCCCCAACAAGCCCGCTTCTTCAATAACCCTTCTGAAAGGATATAAAAATAAATCATGGGTTTCGCGAGGGCCAGTTTTCGGGTCGGTGCGCACCATCCATTCCCTGCCTCCTTTGGGAGCACTATAAATGGCAAAATGCTTGGCAGTGGAAGCCACCTGGTAGTTTTCCTGCAAACCTAAAGTCATAGCAATTCCAAGTTCAGCTACCAGAAAAGGCGATTCAGCATACACTTCTTCCATCCTGCCCCATCGCTGGTCGTAGCCAATATCAAGAATGGGTGAGTAAACATTGGTATAACCCAGCGCCCTGGCTTCGCTTCCCGTAATCCTGCCAATTTCTTTTAACAGGGTTTTATTCCATGTATGCCCTATCCCCAACTGTGTGGGGAAATTGGTGGCAATGTAGGCTTCCACACCGCGTATTCCTTCATTTGTAAAATCGGTCGGGATTCCCAGGCGGGTTTCTTCAATGAAAAATCGCTGTACTTCATTCATTACCCAAATGTGATCAGGGATGGACCGTGTATAAATTGTATCCATCGGCTTCCCTCCCCAGCCGGTAAAAGAATTTAAATGCTCGTCGATGGCTCCAATGCCATCCTTCCAGATTTTTTCCTTCCATTCTGCTGTTGGCAACGCATCCTGGAGCACACGCTTATAGCCATACAGGGTTGCCATCTGGCAGGTTTTTTCTTCCAAATTCATCCGGCTTAATAAATCATCAATCCGCTCGTCAATTTGCAGGGTTTTGTCCTCATATGGATCTAAAGTCCCATTTTTATTCAGGTCGATCCAATTTTCATGATAAATGGGCATTTTACCCGTATACAATTTCTGTGCATCAACAACATTAAAAATCGTGAGAAAAACAAGGAGCAGTAGTGTTTGTGTTTTCATTATATTTTGATTTAATCCGTAAAATTAAACAATTGCAGTTTCCGGTTTTTCATATTTTTACAGCACAAAAAACCAAATTCCAATGAATAGAAAAAACCATTACCTGCTTTCCCTTTGCTTTTTAGTTTTTACGATAGCAATTTTTAGTTCCTGCACACCTCAAAAATCATATGAGCGAACTCCTACAGGAATCACCATCAAAACCGAAGGACAAACTACAGAAATTCATGTTTATGCGGATAACATCATCCGCATATTCAGGCCTTCTGATTCACTGGTTGAAAAACAAAGCCTGGTGGTGAACATGCCATTGAAACCTATTGAATTTATTACAAAAGAATATGATTTGAATGTTGTTTTGAAAACGGAAAAATTACAGGTTATTTATCAGAAAAAAACTGGCCTGGTTAAATTTTTTAAGAGAAATAAAAAACCATTGCTAATAGAAAAGGAATGGGAAATTAAAAATATCGTAGTTGACTGGTTGGATTTTTCGACCGCCCAACAAACCTTTAAACTTGATAATGAGGAAGCAATTTATGGTTTGGGCCAACGACAGGAAGGACATATGAACCACCGTGGCAAGAAACTAACGCTGGTTCAGACCAATACCACAGCGGTTGTTCCATTTTTGATCTCCACCAGGAATTATGGTATTCTGTGGGATAATTATTCTAAAACGATTTTTGAGGACAATGAAAATGGGTGCACGTTCTGGTCGGAGATTGGTGATGGAGTAGATTATTATTTTGTGGCCGGCGAAAATATGGATGAAGTGATTGCCGGATACCGCGACCTTAGCGGACATGCTCCCATGTTTGGCAAATGGGCTTATGGTTACTGGCAATGCAAAGAGCGGTACAGGGATGGTGAAGAATTGATGGGTATTGTAAAGGAATTCCGTGACCGGAAAATTCCCATCGACAATATTGTGCAGGATTGGTGTTATTGGGCTGACTATATTCCCAATGACGAGCAGAAAACCTGGCTCAGTGCCAAAGACAACTGGAGTTCGTTGGTGTATGACCCATCAACTTATGCTGATCCTGTAAAAACGTTAAAGGAATTGCACGATAAATACCATATGCATTATATGATTTCCATCTGGCCTGCACTCGGGCCGAAGACTGCCGTTTACAAGGAGATGAAAAAAAATGGTTTCCTTCACCCACCCGAGCACTGGAGCAGTGGATATTTGTATGACCCATACAGTGAAGCAGCACGCAATATTTACTGGAAGCATATCAAAAATGGATTGATAGCCAAAGGTGTGGATGCACTGTGGATGGATGGTACTGAACCCGAAGTAATGAACCAGCATACTTTCGATACTTCATACTTTTATATTAAAAAACTTGGGGAAACTGCAATGGGGCATACTGCAAAATATCTCAACACTTACTCACTGATGACCACCGAAGGGGTGTATCAAAACTTCAGAAAAGACTTCCCGGATAAACGTGTGTTTATTCTTACACGCTCCGGTTTTGCAGGACAACAGCGCAATGCAGCCCTTACCTGGTCGGGTGATATTAACGCACGTTTCGACATAATGAGAGACCAGGTCTCTTCGGGGCTGAATTACTGTATGGCTGGTATACCTTACTGGACACATGATATTGGGGCTTTCTTTGTTGAAGGCCACGATTATGGTGATGGTCCTGCCGAATACCCTGATGGTGTAAAAGATGAAGCCTATAAAGAACTTTATGTTAGATGGTTTCAATTTGGAGCCTTCACTCCTATTTTCAGATCGCATGGCACACATACTCCACGTGAACCCTGGCAATTTGGTGAGCCCGGCGACTGGGCATATGATGCGATCCTTAAATTCGATAATCTCCGCTACCGCTTGATGCCATATATTTACTCTCTGGCATGGAAAGTTACCGATCAGGGTTACACCATCATGCGCGGCTTGCCTATGGATTTTTCGTATGATAAAAACGTGTTGGAAATTGACAACCAATTCATGTTCGGCTCTGCACTACTGGTAACTCCTGTAAGTGAACACCAACATTTTCCACCTGGAGGAATAACAACACGTGAGGTAAAAACATTCCCTGTTTATCTGCCTGATGGCACATACTGGTTCAATTTCTGGACCGGCGATAAAATAGAAGGTGGCCAACAAATTCGGGTTGCTACACCAATAAGTGAAATGCCATTGTTTGTAAAAGCCGGTTCGATTGTTCCCATGGGGCCTTTTAAGGAATGGACCACTGAAAAACCGGAAGATCCTATCGAATTACGCATTTATCCCGGTGCTGATGGTGAGTTTGTTCTTTATGAGGACGAAAACGACAATTACAATTATGAAGATGGTATTTATGCAACCATACCTATTATTTGGGATGAAACTTCACAAATATTGACCATTGGTGAAAGAAAAGGATCATTTCCGGGCATGCTGCAGGAAAGAACTTTTAATATTATTTGGGTTGAAATCGGGAAAGGTGTTGGAGTTGAAACATGTATTGCACAAAAAACCATAAACTATAAAGGTACGGAAGTTCAGGTCAGTAAATAAAATCAAATCTTTAAGTTTATTAAGTATACGAAATGATTCCGGCCAAGCCCAGCTTTAGTCCGAAGGTCTGTTTTTCAAAAGCGAAAAGGCCTTATCGACATTCTTTTCTTCGATTATTAAAGAAAATTCATTGGTAGTAGAAAGCACTTCCACAATGTTAATTCCTTCCCAGGCAAGCAGTTTAAGTATGAGGTAGTAATAACCGGCTATTTCAGTATTTTCATCCGGGAGATATAGTGTAATACAGGATAACCGGCTATGAAATGCCAACATGTGTTCATCTTTAAACATATCAAGCACCTGATTCTCTACCCTGCTGTTCACAATAATTGTAGTTTCAAATACTCCATAAGAAAAGGTAAAAAACAAGCCTTTCTCGTGCTGAAGGTTTTTTGATAATTCAGTAATCCGCCCATAAAGGTTGGCGGAATTCTCAAATGTAAAAACACTGATGTTTGACCTAACAATAATGTTGGATAAACTCTCCAATAGTTGCCCTGCCTTTATATTTATGCCGGCAAGTCGTCCAGGTTGATGGCGTTTCAATGCCATTACTATGGCTCCCTGTTTTACCGGTTTCCTCAGGATTTCTTCTACTTCAGGAATCAGTTTCCGAGCCAATGATGACAAATTAATCAAACCCTCGCTTATGGCTTCTTCCAAAAATGGTTTGCTTTTTACTATCCTTCCAATAGTTTGTTGAATGGTAATCATCAAATTACAAAATTATATTTGTTACAAATATAACAATTTGTTATATTTTCGTTTATTTTTCACAAATATTTTTTCCAACCAAACCATGCTGATAGTTTTGCAAGCCTAAAAAATAAGGTATGCAGATTTACAAATTTGGAGGAACATCCCTGGGAAATGCTGATAACCTAAGGGCAGTCAAAAACATTGTTGATGATGGGCGTCAGAAAATTATCGTATTGTCGGCAAACGGCAAAGTTACCGATCACCTTGTTTCCATCATGAATCATCTTGATACCAAGAATTTTGGTGCCGCATTCAGCGAAAAAGAAAAACTGTATCAATATTACCTCACTTTAACGGAAGAACTTTTTAAAGATTCAGAAACATTAGCTGCTGTACAACATTACATATACATTGCACTTATCGATATACAGTCGAAGTTTGATCAGGTGATCTCTGCCAGGGACAGAAATCAAATTATTTCTAAAGGCGAAATCATTTCCACAAATCTTTGTTCGATGTTTTTCGATAAACAGAGCATCAGCAATACGCGTTTGTTTGCACCTGATATAGTTGTAAAAGCTGCAGATGGACAGGTGGATCATAATCTGACTTATAGGAATATGAAGCAGTGGCTTCTTGAAAACAACCAACCAACCCTTATTATTACCCAGGGATTTATTTGTTCTGATCACCATGGAAACATTGATAATTTAGGGAGGGGTGGAAGTGATTATTCTGCAAGTATTTTTGGCCAGATCACCAATGCCAGCCTGATCCAGATTTGGTCGGATGTGGATGGATTTCTTAACAACGACCCGGCTTGTGTATCCAATACTTCCCCCCTTGAACACCTTTCATTTGATGAAGCTGCTGAACTTGCCTATTTTGGTGCCAGGATTTTACATCCCACCACTCTGCTACCGGCCAAGCAAGCCAGGATACCGGTGTTACTTAAAAATACGCTCAACCCAAAAGCAAAGGGTACAATCATCTCCGACATCAAACAGGAGGGCGGAATTAAGGCTATCGCTGCAAAAGATAACATCACATCAATTACCATTCATTCAGGGAGAATGCTACTGGCATATGGTTTCCTAAAAAAAATATTTGAGGTCTTCGAAACCAACCAAACACCGGTTGACATGGTTACAACCTCTGAAGTGTCGGTGTCTGTTACCATCGATAACACTGAAAGACTTGAAAATATCCTATCGGAATTGCTAAAAATGGGTGAAGTAGATTATTCAACTGATCAGTCTATTATTTGTGTTGTTGGTGATAGTCTTACAGAAAAGCAGGGTTATGTAGCTAGCATTTTTTCAAAAATAGATGGCATTCCAATTGGCATGATTTCGTACGGGGCTGCAAAAAACAGCATCACATTCCTGGTCGACACCAACAATAAAATTGAGGTTCTTCAATCACTTCAAACCCTTCTTCCTGCCTTTTCAACAAAAACCTTACAACATGCTTAGCTTCGAAAACCTTAAAATTCTTCAATCGATACCTACTCCATTTTACTATTACGACATGGATTTGCTGAATCAGAATGCAGATCAACTTCAACAGCTGGCAGGCAACAATGGGATAAAGGTATATTACGCGGTAAAGGCCAACAACAATATCCCCATCATGGAATTGCTTTCAGCCAGGAGATTTGGTGCTGATTGCGTTAGTGCTTCCGAGATAAACAGAGCTATCGAAGCAGGTTTTTCTCCTTCTGACATAGTATATGCAGGTGTTGGCAAAACAGATGATGAAATAGTATTTGCTTTGAAAAACAACATTGCACGTTTCAATTGCGAATCCATCCATGAGTTGCAGGTGCTGGATGAAATCGCCGGCCAAATGGGAAAGACCGCAACTATTGCCCTCCGTATCAACCCGGATCATGATGCACAAACCCACGAAAAAATTACCACAGGGACTAGATTTAACAAATTTGGGATCCCCATGAATGAAATCAATCTTGCAATAGAAAAGCTGAAGGATCTTAAAAAAATAGGCTTTGATGGCCTGCACTTCCATATAGGGTCGCAGATTACAAACATGCAAATTTTTACCGGCCTTACTGAAAAAGTAAATAGCATCCAGAAAATATTTATTGATGCCGGTTTACACCCCCTCTCAATAAACCTGGGTGGTGGACTAGGAGTTGATTATGAACACCCTGACGCTAACCAGATACCGGATTATAACACATATTTTGACTCCATAACCAAAAAACTGGAGATAAGGTATGATCAGGAATTATCAATAGAGCCCGGGCGGTCAGTAGTAGCTGGTTGTGGATCATTGATCAGCAAAGTCCTGTATCTGAAAAACTCAGAAGATGCAGATTTTGCGATTGTCGATGCCGGTATGAACGATTTGATGCGGCCGGCACTTTATGGAGCCAGACATGCAATACAGAAGTTAAGTGGAATAGGTAAAAAAAAGAACTACCACGTAGTTGGTCCGATTTGTGAATCCTCTGATATTTTCAGTAAAAACATCCAACTACCAGAGTTGGAAAGAGGTGATTATTTAGCCATCAGAACAGCAGGTGCCTATGGAGAGGTGATGGCATCAGGTTACAATTTACGTCAACTGCCAAAGGCTGTATATTCCACTGATTTCAAAATTTCTGAATTTGACAAAAAACATTTTTCAATTAGCATTTAACCACCATATCAATACAATCCGAATAATAAGTCAGCAATTTCACTCTTGTTTGGAATAATAAACGAAAGGAAACGTTTTATTTGAAAAGAGCAAAATGGTTACGCTCTCCCTGAATAAAACAATCCTTATTGTGCTCATTTGAAGCGCTAAAATTCCAGACTAAATGACACCAAAGAACATTAAATTCCCCAATTTAAACAATGCTGAGTTCATCAAAGAGTTGAGGGCAGAGGTGAACGAATATTTTAAACAAAACAACATTTCAAGGTTTGGAAATAAGCAGAGTGTTTTTAAAACCATTGTCATGCTGTTATTGTATTTTTTGCCTTTCGTGTTAATGCTATCGGGGCTGATCACTTCTTTCCCTTTAATCCTATCGTGCTGGATAATAATGGGGATTGCAATTGCCGGAATTGGCATGGGCGTTATGCATGATGCCAACCATGGAAGTTTGTCACAGAATCCAAAAATTAATAGATTTTTTGGTGATTCGTTGTACCTTTTGGGTGGATATCCAATAAACTGGCGACAACAGCACAACACTATGCATCATGGGTTTACAAATATTGATGGATACGACGAAGACATTTCACCTCCGGGAAATATAATCAGGTTATCGCCACACAAACCATTGAGCAATGCTCACAGGTATCAGCATATGTATGCATGGTTTCTTTATGGATTAATGACCATTTCCTGGGTGATCTCAAAAGATTTCAAACAATTAATGGGATATAAAAAAGATAATATAGCTTTAACTTCTACAAAAACTTATAAGCGTCTTTTTCTTGACCTATTCATTTCGAAAGTACTTTACTATATTGTTTTCGTTGTACTTCCGATCATTTTATTACCCATTCCCTGGTATCTAACCCTGGCTTGCTTCATCGCTATGCATTTTGTTGCAGGCCTTATCCTGGGAGCAGTTTTTCAAGCTGCACACGTGGTACCTACTTCCGAATTCCCAATGCCAGATGATAGTGGAAGCATGAACAATAGTTGGGCCATCCATCAATTGTACACCACATCCGACTTCTCACCAAAAAGTCGAATTTTGTCATGGTACATCGGTGGTTTGAATTATCAGATCGAACATCATCTGTTTCCAAATATCAGTCATGTTCATTACAAAAGCATTTCAAGTATTGTTAAAAAGGCTTCCTTCAAATACGAATTGCCCTACAATATACAGCCAACCTTTGTTCAAGCGCTGAGAAATCATACTACAATGCTGAAAAATTTGGGCAGGTAGCGAACATACTTGCTTTATGAGCCTAACAATTTTCTGAGAAACTATTTCTATTAGAATAAGACGGACAATAGAAAAAGGCACTACCAATGTGGCTATTTATTCTATCTTTGCTCCTAATCAAAACCATACCTATGAGAATTACTTTACCAATTTTTCTCTTTTTACTCACCTCTTTCTTACAAGCTAAAACAGAACAACTCATCCAATACGTTAACCCTTTTGTTGGTACACAGCGTATGGGGCATACTTATCCAGGAGCAACTATGCCTTTTGGAGCGGTTCAGTTGAGTCCTGATACTGATACTATCAGTTATGATTTAGATGGGCATTATAACTCAAAAGTTTACGAATATTGTGCTGGCTACCAGTACGACGACCCTACGATTGTCGGCTTTAGCCATACACATTTCAGTGGGACAGGCCACTCAGATTTGGGCGATTTTTTACTCATGCCCACAACCGGAAAGCTAAGATTAAATCCGGGTTCTGAAGACAATCCTGAATCCGGTTACCGTTCCAGGTTTTCGCATGAAAATGAAACAGCCGAACCCAATTATTACAAAGTTTTGCTTCAGGACTACGGAGTATCTGTCGAACTTACCACAACCAACCGGGTTGGATTTCATCAATACACATTTCCAAATAATGAAGAAGCACATATCATCCTTGACCTTAAACATGGTATATACAATTATGATGGCAAGAATGTCTGGACTTTTGTACGAGTCGAAAACGATTCACTGGTAACCGGCTACAGGCAAACCAACGGATGGGCAAGGACGAAAACTGTATATTTTGCTATGGAATTCAGCAAGCCTTTTAAAAGTTTTGGTCATAAGAAATACGACAACTACATTTACAGGGGATTTTGGAGGAAATTTAATGAAGAAGACAATTTTCCTGAAATGGCCGGGCATGACATCCGGGCACATTTTGATTTTGATGTTGAAGAAGGAGAGCATATCTTGGTAAAATTTGCTATGTCTTCTGTGAGTACCGAAGGAGCGCTTAACAATCTGAATGAAGAAATACCTGATTGGAATTTTGAAGAAATAAAATCGACCGGGCAGGAGTACTGGAACGAAGAACTTAACAGGGTAGTTGTAGAAACCATGAATGAAGAAGACAAACTGGTTTTTTATACTGCATTATATCACACTTTTCTCACCCCGATTATTTACGAAGATGTGGATGGTAAATACCGTGGGCTGGATCAGAATATTCATGAATCTGATGGATTTACAAACTACACCATTTTTTCGCTTTGGGATACTTACAGGGCATTACATCCGCTATTCAACCTTATTCAGCCCGACCGCAACCGCGACATGATCAAGTCGATGCTTGCACATTACAACCAGAGTGTACACCCCATGTTGCCGGTATGGTCGCATTATGCCAACGAAAATTGGTGTATGATTGGTTACCATAGCGTATCAGTAATTGCTGATGCCATTATGAAAGGCGTTTATTACGATGATCTGGAAGAAGCCCTTGAAGCATGCATCAATACGGCCTCCTACCCAAAATATGATGGCCTTGGATATTATATGAAGATGGGATATGTCCCCGAAGATAAGAATGGCAGCTCTGTTAGTAAAACGCTGGAGTATGCTTATGATGACTGGGCCATTGCTCAGATTGCCGGAATAACTGAAGATTACGAGGCTTATGATGTATTTATTGAGAGATCAAAATATTATAAAAATGTTTTTGATACCGAAAGTGGATATATGCGGCCAAAATTATCCGACGGAACATTCCGGAAGGAGTTTGATCCTCTAAACACCCATGGCCAGGGTTTTATCGAAGGCAATGCATGGAATTATGGCCTTTACGTTCCGCAATACCCGGAAAGGCTGGTTGAAATGATGGGTGGCAACGAACAATTTAGGAACATGCTTGATACACTTTACACCATGCAACTTTCCGATGAACATATCGAAGCAAATGAAGACATTACCCGAGACGGGATCATTGGTCTTTATGTACATGGAAACGAACCCGGACATCACATCCCCTACTTTTACAACTGGACAGATCAACCCTATAAAACACAGGAAAGGGTGCGAATGATATGTGACACCATGTACGCCAATGCACCTGATGGTTTGTGCGGCAACGATGACTGCGGTCAAATGTCGGCATGGTATATTTTTAGTGCGCTGGGATTTTACCCGGTATGCCCTGGCTCCGAAGACTATGCAATTGGTAGCCCGACAGTTGTTTCTGCAGAGGTAACTTTGAGCAAGCGGAGGACTTTAAAAATCACCACCGAGAATCAGAGTCCGGAAAATGTTTATGTACAGCAGGTTTTGTTCAATGGCAGGGAACTTGAAAATTGGACCCTGCACCATAGCGACCTGTCCAGAGGAGGGGAGTTGAAGTTTGTGATGGGTGGAATGCCAATAATACCTGATGAAGAATAGTTAATCCGCAGGAAAAATCAGCAAAAAAGTTACTAATCAAGAATAAACTTTCGGAAAATAATTCCATCGTTACTCGATATTCTCACAACATACAATCCTTTTGGATGTCCTGACATGTCAATTTTTCCTGAGTGAAAATTATCACTTGTATAAAACACTTTTCCTACCGAATTGTAAATTACAATTTCGGATTCATTTTCAACCCCCTCAATGTAAATTACTCCGGTGGTAGGATTGGGATAAAGGTTTATTGTCGTCAAACTGTTACTAAACACATCCATTGGGTTCAGCTTAAACGCATTTACAATCGACAAGCCATTGTTCTGAAATGATCCTGAATAATCATATAGTTGTTCGTATTCCACTTCAATATCATAACTTAGATTAACCGTTGGCCTGAACAGGCGGTAAGATATCATCTCACCAGTATTTAATCCTATAATGTCCTCTGTTAATCCATCAACTCCATAACACATAAGTGCAGTTTCTCCATTCGAATATTCGGTCAGCCCAACACAATGGCCATTTTTGTTGAAGGCTCCGATAACATCACCGGATTGGAGAATAGATGCTCCTTCATTCTGAAAGACTACGATATGTGAATTGGGCGTACGAAGAATCTCATTCCATGGTGACGGTATAGTACTATGAGGTTTATTAATAGTAGTTGTTTTAAGCCCTACATCGGAATATGTGATGGTTGCATCATTTTCGGCCAATACAAAATATGATCTTCCGGGCACAAATTCGTCGAGGGTTTTAATATTATACTCTGACCAATATACACCATTACCAGCTACTTCCTTTGCGAGGATTACACCAGCTGTTAATAATAATTCATCTACATCTATTGCTGAAGATGATAAAACCGGGACCAGGTTCCAACCTTCAGAAATATCAACACTGGCATTTTCAACCATTGTACCGCTGATAGTTAATTCCACCTCACTTGTTACCTTAATTTTGAAGCCCGAATGTGCATCCCATATTCCAAGGGTGTTAACATTTTCACCGGGCCAGTACATACTTGTTTCCGACTGAAGTATAATCAGTTCATCTATGATAGGTTGAAAAATTGCCTCAATATTTGGATTTGCCGGATCAACATAGGTAGAGATTCCGGACCATCCTTCGGTGATCACAATTTGCTGATCGATTAATCCAATAGTTACCGTCATTGGAGACTCAAGATCACCAACAGCAAAAGCTCCTGTGGAGGTAATTCCAGAGCAGGTGATCGAGAAAGGATCATCACCTGTAGCTTCAGTTTCAGGTTGTGGATTCCAGACTCCATTTTCAAAATGCCCTATTCCGCTGTGCATTCTATCAAAATTTGAACCTTCATCAAGACCATTCCAAAAAACATTTATTCCAAGCTCGGATCCATCAGCAACCATATCCTGTATATTCCAGGTCAGATTTACACAATCTTCAATTTCGTCAATGGTTGAACCTGTGAGCCCTCCATCTAAAACGTCTCCGAAAACGCTTACACCATATTGATCTTCCATACCATTGTTTACCAGGGCAATTGGTGCAAATGAAATATTTGTTCCTACCGGAAAAAATACCTCTTCAGCCCCTACAGTTTGTTTAAGCTGGCCGGCTGCATCCGCAACAATATAGCCTTGCTGAGTGGCTCCCAGGATTTCAGCACCCTGTGCCATTGCGATGTCGCTCATATTCAAATTTAAATGGACATTCAGCATTTCCAAAATTCCCGAAACCGAAATATTTGTTCCCAGAACTGTTTCCTGCTCGAGTTTAAGATTAGAGAACCAGGTTGATGCTGTTCCGTCAATCGTTTGCGTACCCGGACCGTTAAAAGTTACCACTCCAGAGGTTCCCAGTAGCAAATTACCTGCTTCAGCATTGTTTGTCCAGTTTCCAGTGATGTTTACTTCACCGGCATTATTAATATCCCCATTGGCCAGGTTAAGGTAATTTCCAACAATGGTAATAGTTGATTGGGGGGACACATATATATTAGCACCATTGTTTACCAGGGTTTGCGAATACCCTGTACTGAAAGCTACAATCATTATCAATAATGATCCTACTATTTTTTTCATAATAGATGAATTTTAGTCGTCCATTTTATCTGGTTGTAATTCACTTTCGGTTGCTTCCCGGGGGGCAGGAGGTGCTGGTTGGTCGTCAACAGCCACACCAGGTTGTTTGTACTGGACCGGTGGACGTGTAGACGCAAGGCGCTCCATAAATGCTTGTCGACCGAACAGTTTAGCATCCCATTCTGCCGTGAGTTCATTGCCCCGCTGTAACCAAATTTCCCTTGCTTGAGTGAGCATTTCATCCAATTGGTCCGGATGCTCTTCAAAGAACCGGCCTAGGTTGGCAGGATCAGGAATATCTCGTTCCTGTAAGATTTGTTCCTGAGGGATCAGCGTATTGCTAACAGAATTGGTCGTACTTGCCGCCGTAGCATATTTAGGCTCGTTCAATTCGATCGTAAGGCTCGGATCCTTTTCCTTCAGGTAAGAGAGCAATTCGTTCACGGTTGACTTAAGTTCCTGCACCTCGCTACGCTGTTTTTTGATCTCTCCCAAGAGGTCGTTAGTGTTCAGTCCTACGGCTACATTTATCATTGTGGCTCCATTCGACAAACTGGAACCTGACCACGCCATACCTACGACGCGGTCATAGTCCTTCAGTAACATACGATCGGGTGCCACGGCAACACCAATCCCGTCATTAAGCCCGGAGGCAAGGATATAATCGCCCACGTTAACGAGGCCACGCACGCGTACAGGTACCTGGCCCATAAAGGCGACTTTCTCATATTCCGCTTCCTGTCCGGGTGGAGGCGTGTTTCCAAGAACCATCGGCGCGGTAGAGACCACCAGGAGTTGGCGGGCTTTTTCGGTATTGGTGGAGACTTTCCCTCCGTACACACCCACAATGGTGCCCGGGAGTAGATCTATTGAATGGTCATCTCTCTCCAGCCATTCAGCATAGTCAGCTGCATTGGATTGGTATACCACACCTACATTGCTCTCCATGTCCCAGAAACGTTCTGCCCATTCCACATAAACCGCGATTCCCTCAAAAGCCATGACTGCCACTTCAGCCGCATCGAGTTGGAAAGCACATGCAATCTCTTCAGCATAGATAAAACTTTCGTCCAAAGCAGCCATGGTGTTGAACCAGATATACTCTGAACTGTTTTGGAGCTCCGACAGGTTTTGACCCGCTACACTACCACGGATATAGCTATTGTCGACGAAGTAGAGAAAATTGTTACCCGCATGCGCCTGGGCAGTATTCAGCCTGATCGCGATGCCTTGCTGTGCGCCTGATACATAAAGCGGATAAGAGGAAGTATAATTAGTAGGGTTTCCACTTGCTGGTCCATGAACATGCAACTGGTTCGTGCCTGTGGCAAGACTGCCACCACCACTTCGATTCATGTAAAATAATGATGTGTTGTTGTTATCTTCCACGTACAAAGCATATTCGTCAGTAGACAATGCCTTGATACGCTGGGTGACATTGTTATAGTAAAATTCGGTACCAATGGCTGATTTCCCTTTCAGCACCATATTACCCTCCTTTTCAATCCCGAAAACTCGTTGGTCAGATTCGTTTTGCATGTAAATCCCCCAGTTGTCTGAACTGGAAGTTTTTATCCGATGAGTGACATCTGAATAGGTTGAGCCTCCGACACCCAAGCGACCGGAAACGCTCGTATTACCTGCTACTGTTAGATCGTGTGTTGGCGTTGTGGTTCCAATGCCTACATTACCCGTAAAACCGCTTATACTTAAGGCCGGCTCACCATTTGTATCACCCAAGTGTCGGATGATACTAAATAAGTTATTCGTCTCATCACTTTGCAAAGTCCAACCAAATGCATCAGTGTAATGTCGTAGTTTTATTCCCGCTTTATAAAGGTTTCCTCCTGAAGTACGAATACCAAGATATTTATTACCGGCGTCCGTATAGTCGCCAACCTGAAGTATTTCCCCGGGATTTATGGTACCAATTCCAATTTTACCATTATTTCCAATCCACATCCGGTCCTGGTTGTTAGTAAACAATGGAAATCCATGATCAGAAATTGTACCTAGTCCTCCGGTTGCATTCTCAGCAGGTGCAATTAATGCAATATTGGATTCCGTTGAAGAATTAATCAGGCTGAAGTCGGCATAATCTTTTATAATTTGGAGGCTTGATTGTGGGTCTGTAGTTCCAATTCCCACATTTCCCGATTGGTTTACCAAAAACTTCGGTGAATCACTTCCTTCAATTACGAAGGACCCAAGGCTATCCTGGCCAATATCGATAAAGCCGCTTTCTCCACCAGAAAACCTTAACTGTGATCCAAAACCCTTGCCATCCATAACTCCCAGAACAACAGTTCCCATCACCTCGCTACCCGGCCAGGATGGAAAATAGGTGCTTCCCCTGCCCGCTTTAATATGTAACAATCCATCCGGAACTGTGGTACCTATTCCAACATTTCTGTTAGAATACAAATTTCCATGGGTTAACATCCATTTCTCATTTTCATCAAAATTTGTTTCTGTAAACCGAATACTCCAATTATCCAAAGTTCCTTCGTCTTCATCGTATTGGTCATAGATCTTTAGTACCCAATCGCCTGATACAGCTATTCCATCAAAGTCGTAAAAATTACCTTCTGGCAAAAATTCACCAGTGAAGGGTGGTGTTCCATCAGTTATAGAAATTGAGGCAGTTTTAGTAAAGCAGGTGGCGGTATAATTTTGTCCTCCACCTCCATTTCCTGAGCTAAGCTCAACTTCAATTCCTTCAGGACTAATCAGCGAGATAACTAAATCCTGATCCCATGTATGTGTAATGTTAAGGCACACTTCAATAATTGTTTCTGGTTTTATAGTAAACCAATCCAGGTCAACATTTATAGTATCGTAGGTTTCCTGAAGGCTTAAAATTGGTTTTGAACTAAAACTAGTATCATTTACCATGGTATCACCAGCTGAGGGAGCATCAAAGAATGGCTGCCAGGAGGCATAACCTGTTGCATCAGATTTTAGGATATATCCATCATTCGCGCCATCTGGAATCATCAAGCCATCAGTTTTAATATTACCTGAAACATCAAGAAGTTCGGATGGTTCCAGGTTTCCAATACCGATGTTGCCATCTTTTCCAATCCACATTCTGTCGACGTTATTGGTAAAAAGGGGAAAGCCATGGTGTGATGCAGTACCCAGACCACCTGTTGTCTCCTCATCCGGAGCTATCAGGTAAATATTGGATTGATTTGTTGTATCAAACAATCCAATTCCGGGAGTATCCTTTACAATCACAAGGCTCGAACCAGGATTTTCCGTACCTAATCCGACATTTCCGGAATTATAAAATATGCCATTACTGTTTTGTATCCAGGGATTTTCAGCAGCGGTTCCGAACCGTTGCCAGGCCGTACCATTGTAAAAATAAAATCCCGGATTGTTATCTGTCTGATAGATCATCAGGCCCACTGCAGGTGATGTTGGCCGTTCCGCCATAGTCATCCTGGGAACAAGCATACCAAGGCCGGTTGCTTTTACATCCAACATCGCAGAAGGATCGGGCAAACTCTCATCATTATTGATACTTACCTGTGCTGCCACATCATTTGACATAAAAGTAGCCATAACAAAAAGTGTTGATAAGAAAACTACAAAAGTGAGATTTTGAGTGTAAAATGTAAATTTTGCTTTCATGTGATAAAGTTTTATTTTAGGAATAGAATTAATTCAATTATCCACAGACAGTCTTTTTGTACTGCCACTCAATATTGTAAAAAAAATACGTCCAACCTGATGCAAAAAACTAAAAATGCATGACCTGTAAATGTGAACAAAATGTAAAGCCGACAAGCCTGAAAAGTGATTTGAAAATTGATTTCTGCATAGCTTTTTAGATGAATAATGAGATGATATTGGAAAACAATCACTTAAACTTATTGGGTTTACGGACGTAAGAAAAAATAATTGATGCTCCAAAATAATTCTTCTTAACAGTGATGAAAAAAAGCATTCCAGATTTTTAACAAATTTGTTCGGGCTAAATTTTGTTAGAGTCTGAAATGCCTCAATCCTAACTGAAAAATGGTTGTTACAAGTTTGTTTTAAAAAGTTTACTTAAGTTTACTTCACCTCTGTCAACTGATTTGATGTCTCAAGGTTTTGGGTGATCGTTTCGCAAATAATTTCCTCATTTCCATCACCAAATCCTGACTGCCGACAAACCAGGTTTTTATCCTTGTCGTACAACATACTTGATGGGATGTTTGAAATACCCAGACTTCGTTTTAGCTCATCGTTGGTATCGATGTAAATATCAAACTCCCAATTTTTACCATTAGCCATAGGTTTTATATGATTCCAGGACCCATGGCAATCAGTGCAAACTGCTACCATTTTCACATCTGCCTGTTGGAGATCATCTTCTAAAGTACTTTGTAAAACTTCAAGGTTATCGCAGCATTTTCCGCTTTCGGAATCCCAGAAAAACAACACTGTGACACCATCTGCATCAAGAATATCAGAAGACATTATGGGAGTTCCATCCACTGTTTTGAGTTCAACATCTGGAATGGATTGATTTTGAGCGGTAAGAGAGACAGAAAATCCGATAATTAACAAGAATGCACTAAATGACTTTTTCATAATATGATATTTTTAAGGGTTAAAATCAATTTCGATGAACTTAATAAAATCAAGTAAAGCCAGTTTAAATCTCGGTAGTATGGCGAGTATAGGGAAGTAAATATAAGCAGGAAGAACTGTAGTTGAAATATTAAAGATCAAACGTACATCACGAATTGTTAATTTTTTGCTAATAAATCTTGGACTTTGTTAATGTTCTGTTAAATACAGCATATCCGAATATTGTGTTATTTTGCATCCCTGATGCTAAACCAAACAAGTATGAAAAAAATTATAATCACCTCTTTTGCATTTTTATCAGTTTTATTGGTAGTCTCATGCAAACAAAATTCCGACTCAGAAATTTACGACCAGCCCCCAAAATGGGCAAGAAATGCTATTTGGTATCAAATTTTTGTAGAGCGATTCAATAACGGTGATCCTACCAACGACCCCACGGTGGAAAGCATTTCTACAGCCTCCGACTTCCGGCCTGTTCCGGATGATTGGTCGGTAACTCCATGGACCCATAACTGGTATGAACAGGATGATTGGGCCAAAAATATGAAAGTGGGTTTTTATGACGGGCTACAACTGCGACGTTTTGGTGGAGACCTTCAGGGCATTTTGGATAAACTGGATTATTTGCAGGAACTTGGAGTCACAGCTCTTTATCTTAATCCTGTCAATGATGCGCCCTCACTTCATAAGTTTGACGTGCGTAACTGGAGGCACATAGATATAAATTTTGGTCCGGATCCGGAAGGAGATTATGAAATTATTAAGTCCGAGGATCCTGCTGACCCAAGTACATGGAAATGGACTTCTGCAGACCAATTTTTTTTAATTCTTGTGAATGAACTTCACAAAAGAGACATGAAAATTATTCTGGATTTTTCGTGGAACCATACCGGAGTTGAGTTTTGGGCATGGAAAGACATCATTAAAAATCAGGAGAAATCTAAATATAAGGATTGGTACGAGATCACCTCATTTGACGATCCCAACACACCTGAAAATGAATTCGCATACCACGGTTGGGCTAACCTGGCCAGTTTGCCGGAAATTAAAAAAGTTGATATCACCACTGAAAAAAAGTCAGGGTATCCTTATGAGGGAGATATTTATGAGCCTGTAAAAGACCACATTTTTGCAGTAACTGAGCGATGGTTGGCACCGAACGGAAATGTATCCCAGGGCATTGACGGCTACCGACTGGATGTGGCTGACCATATAGGGATGAAATTCTGGCGCGACTGGCGTACTTATGTAAAATCCATCAATCCTGAAGCCTACCTTGTGGGTGAGATTTGGTGGGTGAAATGGCCGGAAACGTTGATGAACCCAACACCATATGTTAAAGGCGATGTTTTTGATGCTGTGATGTTTTACCAGATATATCGTCCGGCACGGTATTTCTTTGCTAAAACCAATTTTGATATTACCGCTCAACAATTGGTTGATAGCATGAACTTCCAATGGGACAGAATTGGTAAACCTTACAGGTATGCCATGATGAATACTGCAGCAACACATGATGCGCCCCGTTTACTCTCTTCATTTGGAAATCCAAACAAATACAAATACAATGCAAAACCTGATGCAGACCCAAATTATATTACCGGTAAGCCAGATGAAGAAACCTATCAAAGGGTAAAACTTTACCTGATGCACCAGTTTACAAATATAGGTGCACCACAAATATGGAATGGCGATGAAATGGGAATGTGGGGTGGTGATGATCCGGATTGCCGTAAACCCCTGTGGTGGCCTGAATTTGAGTTTGACCCTGAATACCGAAATAATATCCAGCCTGCTGAAAAAGAATTTGAAGAGGTTGGTTTTAATTCAAACTGGTTTGAATTTTATAAGCAAGTCACCCGTATCAGAAAAGAAAATCCTGCGCTTTCATCCGGCGAAATCGAATTTCTTGAGGCTGAGGGTAAGCTACTTTCCTATAAAAGGTTTAATGATAAAGATGAAATTATTGTAATGTTTAATCTGGAAAAACATATGCATACATTCAAACTTACTTCAACAGGAATATGGGAAGATTTAATGACAGGGGAAATTATAACTTCGGATGAAGTTTTAGTTCAACCTTTGGATTATCAAATTTTAAAAAGGGCAGAATGAAAAATTTAATAATTTTTCATTAATTCATTGTAGAGACGTAGCATGCTACGTCTCTATCATAATATGAACGAGATAATTAAATTATCCCTTATCATTAAAAAATTTATCATCATCCCAGTTTTTTGAATTATTGATGATGTATTTTTTTATCCTTAGGTAATCCTTTTTATCACGGATAATATGATCATAATAACGTGCTTGCCATCCAAAAAGCAAATTGTTTTCATTGCACCATTTGGTAACTGCGGATTTGTAAGATCGTACAATCGCACCAACAGATCCATGTTCAGGGGATATGGATGACATTCTTGGGTTCTTTGGTTTTGGATTTTCAAACAAAGCCTCTATTTTTTGATGGTTTTGAAAATAGTCATCATCCTCATCAGGCATGACTTGAATAATTTTCTCAATATCCTCAGAAGTAATCGTTTGATTTTTCCCAGAAGGTTTTGACAGGGTTATCAATCCATGTATATGATTTGGCATTACAACATACTCATCCAATTTCACAAAGGGAAAATGTTTGGGAATTTCCAACCAATATTCCTCTGCTTTTTTACCAGATTTGGTAGCAATCAATTTTTCGCCTCTAATTAGGCCAAAATATGAAATGTGCTTTTCGGTACAAATTGTGAGAAAATAGGTCCCATTCCAGCTATAATTCCACCAGGGTGCCCTGGTTGATTTAATGCGGAATTTATTTTGGAATCTGTCCGACATTTCTTTTGGAACAATAATGAATGTAGAGACCTCCTAGCAAGTTACATATCTAAGCTTGCGACCGGCAAATGAATATGGATTATTCCTCCAACAAAAAAATCAAAGGTACCTCCAGCCTTTTGCGCCAGTAAATCTCGTTGTGTTCGTGACCATCATACTTTTTCGTCATCCAATCCATACCTACCCGGTAACCTTTATCCATCATAATTCTATCGATTTTATGCTGATGAGGTTGATAAATTGAATCGAGCGAAGCTGTTCCATAGTCAAAATATATGAGGTGCCCACCCGGATCAGGAAGGCTCTCAGTAAGATAAGTCACAAAAGCTTCAGAGACTTCATGAGGCTCAACATCCGGATCGCCAACCCAATGTGTTGAAAGGCAACCTGCACCCCTAAAAAATTGCGGATATTCACACAAGGCATAAATGGAAATCAGTCCTCCCATGCTCGAGCCCATAGCATAAGTATTCTGCCTGTCAGGTTTTGTCCGGTATACACTGTCGATAAATGGTTTTAATTCATCCACCATAAATTTCAGGTAATTATCTGAAACAGGAATTCCACCAAATTTTTTCTTTAACCCACTTTTGGTTTTCCTGCTCAGACTGTTAAAAGGCTTTTCGGGCATATATTCCTGGTACCGTTTGGGCGTATTCCAAATCCCAACCACTATTACTTCAGGTATTTTCCGGTTCTTCACTAATTTTGTTACTGCTTCGTCAACACCCCACTCTTCGCCGATATTTGCAGAATCCGCAATAAATAGATTTTGCCCATCTTGCATATAAATTACGGGAAACTGTTTCCCTTCGCTTCCACTGTAACCTTCAGGCAACCATACGTCCACATTGCGGGCATCCACAAATTCAGACTCGATATTATCATGATGAACCAGGGTTCCGGCGGACTGTCCTATGATATCAACAGTTATCATAAATATTAAAAGCAGGCAGAAATAAATTACTTTTTTCATTGCTAAAATAATTTTGATGATTACTAATTATAATAGAGATTTAAGCTGTCAGTATCCAAAAGTAGCAAGAATAACTTGTATAAATACAAATTGCACTAAGAAATTTTATTAATTCGTTTAACGACAAAAGTTTGTCCTTATTGGTAAAGCAGTACAATTTAAGCCCACAATCGGATTTATTCATATATTCGCTCTCATCAAATTTTTAGCCACTACTAAAATGTTAATTTGTGAAACCAATAAAAAGATAATGATGATTTTTTCCCGGATATTTAGAGTATTTTTTCCTCTTGTGTTGATAACATTATTTTTCTCAACGTGTAGTAAGAAAGAGGACCAAAGGCCAAATATTATTTTCATCATGAGTGACGACCATGCCTTCCAGGCCATCAGCACTTATGATGATAAACTGATTGAAACACCGAATATCGACAGGCTGGCAAAAGAAGGCATGCGCTTTGACCGTGCTTATGTTACCAACTCTATTTGTTCTCCAAGTCGGGCGGTAATTCTAACTGGTAAACACAGCCACCTGAATGGAGTAAGAGATAACATCAATGTATTTGACAGTGCCCAGCAAACATTCCCTAAAATGCTGCAGCGATCGGGTTACGAAACAGCTGTTATTGGCAAGTGGCATCTCAAATCACAACCCTCAGGTTTTGATTATTGGCGTGTCCTTCCCGACCAGGGCGTTTACTACCAACCAAAATTCAGAACTCCGGGAGGAATTATTACCGAGCAGGGATATGTAACGGATGTTATTACAGACCTGGCCATAGAATGGCTGGATGAACTCAGGAATGAGAGCAAACCTTTCATGCTGATGTACCAGCACAAGGCACCACACCGGTCGTGGTTACCAGCACAGGATTACCTTGATGAATTTATGGACAAGCCTATCCCCATACCCGAGACTTTGTTTGATGACTATTCCGGAAGGGGAACTGCTGCATACGAAGCAGAGATGCGGATCAAAGAGCATATGGGCCTGAGCAATGACAATAAGATTAAACCTGAGCTTGTCGAAGAATTGGGATTTGAGGAGTTTTCACAATGGTATGCCCCCATCTACGAGAGGAACTACAACCTGATGACGACTGAAGAAAAGGAAAAATGGAATGCCGTCTATGAACCAATCAACATGAATTTTTCTGAGAATCCCCCCAGGGGTGACTCATTGGTATTATGGAAATACAAACGTTACATGGAAGATTACCTGGCCAGTATAAAATCGGTGGACGATAATGTTGGACGATTGCTCGATTTCCTTGAGGAATCCGGTTTGGATAAAAACACCCTCGTGGTTTACACTTCTGACCAGGGTTTTTACCTGGGTGAGCATGGCTGGTTCGACAAGCGTTTTATGTATGAAGAGTCCTTCAGGACGCCACTTCTGGTGAGATGGCCCGGAAAAATTATACCTGCTTCAGTAAATAAAAAACTTGTGCAAAATCTTGATTTTGCGGAAACTTTTTTGGAAGTTGCCGGAGTTGAAATTCCGGGAGACATGCAAGGACATAGTCTGCTGCCCCTATTTGAAGGAAACACAAAATACTGGCGCGAAGCCATTTATTATCATTATTACGAGTATCCGGGTGTACATGGGGTAAAACGACATTACGGTATCTCAACCGAAAGATTCAAACTCATTCATTTTTACTATGACATTGATGAGTGGGAACTGTACGACCTTGAAACAGATCCACAGGAATTGAACAATTTGGTTGATGATCCAAAACTCGAGAAGATCCTGAGCATAATGAAGAAAAAACTTAAAGCGCTGAGGATACAATATGGCGACAGCGACGAATTGACATTGAAAATCCTGGAAAATGACTTGAAAAATTAAGCTATCTGCAAACTTAATCCATTCTGAACAACACCTTACCGGCTGACATATCAGAAATATAGCTTTTTAAACCGTCATAAAATTGATCCGATGAAACTGACCCCTGAATTTTAGTTTCAATTTTTTTCTGAATGAGCAACTCCTGCAGGTAATCAGAAACTGCTGCAATTTCTGGCTGAGACATATCATTTAGCCAATCACCCAAATTAAAACCTCCCAGGATTTTATTCTTAAAGATTACTTCCAATGCATCAATCTCTCCAACAGGCATTCCTGACAAACCTCCGTAAAGTATCAGTTCCGAACCTGCAGGCATAGCATTAAGGATTATCCCGGTAAGTTCCCCACCCACAGCATCAATTGCGGAGGTGGCATTGATTTGAGATGCAAAGTGTGCCAATTGATCTTTAAAATCTTCGCTACTGATATCCAGAACAAATTCTTCACCATGGGCCTTCAGTTCTTTAACATGCTCAGCTTTTCTTACCAGGTGGATCATCTTCAAACCTTTCTCCCTCGCAAATGAACAAATGAATTGCCCCACCTGTCCCATTGCTGCTGACTGAATGATTGCTGTATGCTGGTTGCCCAGGATATGATCGAACAAAGCATATGCGGTTAAAGGGTTTATAAAAAGGCAGGCTGCCTGTTCAACCGGTAATTCATCCAATAGCAACAGACAATCATGAAATCCGACTGTTACAAATTCAGCCCATGTGCCACCCTTGTCATCCTGAGAAAAGAAACTTACCCGCTTTCCAATATACTTTTCATCAATATTTTCACCTACAGCAATCACCACACCGGTGCCTTCGAAACCAGGAATTGCCGGCAAGGCTTTTTTAATGTTGTATCCTCCTCGAATAAATGCAATATCAGATGGGTTGATCGGAGATGCCTGAATCTTAACAAGTACCTCTTCAGCCAAAGGCTTTGGTGTTTCCATTTCGACAACTTTCATGCTTCGCATGGCACGGATCAAATTGGGATTGTAATTTTCGAGAACAATTGCTTTCATATTAATAGCAGTATAATGTAATATTGATTTTTTACAAAAATAGCAGAAGATTAGCAAAGTTAAAAATAGAGTTTTACAAATTGTGTGCTAATTTTTTAACCCGTTGTTCTAGTCATATGTTTGATCTTTTATAGTTTCCTTTTGTGAACTTTTGTGCCTTGGAGCTATAGTGGCTAGTTTTGTCGCATTTGTAGGTTGAACCTACCCTCTTCCTTTTTATCGCCACAAAGACTCTAAAACACAAAAGGAACACTAAATTGGACAATCATTTTTTGAGTTGTCTTAAACCAAAAAAATATTTCATTTAATGGAATTTCAAAGCACAAAAAAACCGCCACAAAAGATTATGGCGGTCAGGTGTCACTTCGCTCAAAGTGTACCTATCTCATCGGATATTTTTTAAAGATATCATCGGCTTGCATCAATATATCAACATATTGTGATCTCTTGTATGCAAATGGATCATTTAAGTTCTTCTTCGAAACTTTTCCCTTAAAGTCATCAATACTCTTATAGCCTTTACTATTCATCCAGGCCTCAAGATCGGTAAGTATATTTTTGATCTGGCCTATGCCGTTGCGATACAAAGTACTTACAACCTGTACTACATCTGCTCCGGCCAATAACAATTGAATTACCTGGTTAGCATTGAATATACCGGTATTCCCACAAATGTCAGCGTTGATATTACCATGCAACATACCTGAAAAACGCAATGCCAGGCGATAATCACCTTCACAACTCAGGAACCATGGAAAGGTTAATTGTTCTTTGTCAATATCGATATCCGGTTGGAAAATCCTGTTAAACAAAACAAAACCATCAACACCAGTCTTATCCATCTGATCAACCACTCCAAGTACATTGGTATAAAACGGGCTAAGTTTTACACTTACCGGAATGTTCACGGATTGCTTAACTTTTTTGAGAATTGCCAATCGCTGGTCTACAATTTCCTTACCTGGCCTTTCGGCACTACGTGGATTGGAATACAAATTAAGCTCCAGTGCAGCAATACCAGTTTCTTCAAGTTTCTTTGCATAATCGGCCCATGTAACATCGTATACACAATTGAGGCTGGCAATAACCGGAATACTCATCTTATCCACAACCTTTTTAAGATTATGCAGATGTTCTTCGGGTCCGGCGTGTTGGATTTTTGGAAACAATGATACCATTTCGGCATGACGCTCATTATATTCTTCAAGATGGTCATCATGTTGGGCACGTTCCAGTTGAACCTGTTCTTCGAAAAGAGATTTGTAAACGATGGCGGCAGCTCCTGCATCCTCGACCTGCTGTAGAGCATCCATATCAGTAACCAGGTTACTTGCACCTACGATAACAGGATTTTTTAGCTCAAGCCCTAAATAGGACGTTTTTAATTCGGCCATATGTTAATTTATTATATGTATGGTTAATACGATCGAAAATAATTTCATGGCAAAAATATCAAAAAAAATGAAGCCTTTTTATGATTGGCTAATTTAAAAAAGGTTTAATTATCGAATTATGATAAAAAGGGCGAATCTAAATTATTATCAGAGGCTGATGGAAATACCAGAGTAAAAACTGAGCCTTCACCTTCTTTACTTTCAATTTGCATTTCCACCTGCATTCTTCTGGTAAAATCCTTCACAATTTCCAATCCCAGGCCGGTCCCCGATTCATTATCTGTTCCCAGTCGTGACTGAACCTGATTATCCAACAACAAGTCTTTTACCATATTCTCGGGCATACCTATACCATTATCGATCACCTTAACTATTACTTTTCCATCAACTTCATCCGACTTAAGCCATATTTTCCCGTTTTTAGAAGTAAATTTAATGGCGTTACCAATTAAATTCCTGAAAATGGTATTTGTCATATTTTCGTCAATCAGGGAATGGGCTGAAGTATTAACTTTGTTCTCAATCCCAAGGTTTTTGTTCGATGCACGTTGCACTAGTAAATCAACCTGAGAATCAATTAAGCTGAACAGATTCGTGGTTACAGGATTATACTCTATCATATCTCTTTGTGCAAGTGACCATTGAAGAAGGTTTTCGAGTAAACCAAAAGTAGTTATACTTTGGTCGTAAGTCATCCTTAACATTTCAGCCTTTTCTTTATCATCAAAATCCTGGCGATCATCCATCATAAGTTCCATGAATCCTATCATGGCATTGAACGGTGACTTAAGATCATGTGCAATAATAGAGAACATCTTATCCTTGGTTTGATTGGTCCTCTCAAGCTCTTGTTTCTGGACAAGCACCTTATTGTTCAAATCCTTAAGAGATTTATATGCTAAATTAAGTTTACGCCTGCTTCTAAAAATACTCACAGCATAGATTATGGCAAGTATCATCGAAACAATTACTATAGCACCTATACCTCTTTGATTTTGAATAACCCTTGCACTGACTTGATTTATGTCACGTAGCCGCTGATTTTCAATCGCCTTCTTTTCGGTTTCGTATTTCTGCTGAATTTCTTCAATTTGACGCCGGTTTTCGAGCTCACTTATACTATCCTTAAAACTTGTGTGTTTTTTATAATACAACAAAGAATTCGGGAAATCACCACCCTTTTCGGCTATAACCGACATCAGGTAGAAGTAATTTTCCTTAAATAAGATTTGTCCGGTTTCATCAATTAGATCATGCGTTTCTGCTAACACTTCTTTCGCTTCAGCAATCTCCCCTTCTTCAACCAAAATTCTGCAAATTGCCAGGTTATTATAGAGGATGCCGATTTTCAAACCTTGCTTTCTTGAAATTTCCGTTGAATTTTCATAACTGGCAAGGGCCAAATCCGTATTTCCATTTATTTTATAAATATTACCAATGTTATGATAGTTTCTTGCCAGGTCGGCATAAAAACCAAACTCAAGGGCAATGGCAATTGATTTGTCATAATATTCAAAAGCCAAATCGTAATCTTCCATTTCTTTGTAGGAAACACCAATATTGGTATAATTCATCGAAAGATTATAATTGTCTCCAATGCTTTTATTAACTTCAACGGCCTTAAGGAGATATTTAACAGATGATTCGAAATGTCCCAAATCCTTGTTGATCAAGGCAATGTTATTTAAGGCAATGGCTTGATTTTTTATATCACCCGTAGCCTCAAAATTGTTGAGCGCCAGCAAATACTGCTCATACGACTTTTGTAAATTTCCATTATTGTGGTTAATATTTGCAAGGTTATTGTATGCCGCACCAAGCCTGGTTTTGTTGCCCGTTAATAAGGCAATATCGAGAGCCTTTGTATAATAAAAACCCGCACTATCATAATCAGGGATATCCATAAAAGCATTTCCGTACAGTACTAAAACAGCAAATTTAAATTTCACCGCTTCATTTTGGCTGATCAGTTGATATGACCTTCGTATATATTTAAGCGCTGAATCTCCACTATTCAGATTTTCGTAACTGCGGGCTATATTTGCATTTGACCATGATATTTCCGATGCATCCTTCAGTTTGGTTGCGACAGACAGTGCATCAAAGCCGTACTCAATTCCTTTGTAGGGGTCAACAGTAGAATATGCCAATGAAAGTTCATTAAACAGCCTCAACCTGCTGGTATCACTTAATGTATTATTGGCCTCAAATTCTAATTCGAGCAATAATTCATCTTGCGACGATACATGTAACGACAACAACAATGCTAACAAACCCAATAAGGCCCTGCACATTCCAACAATTCTCATAACTGGTAGTTCTAATCCATCGCAAATTAAAGTATTTAATGCCAAAATGAAAGAATAAAACTTTATTCCACCCCCAAAACGCAACAAAATGCAGCATGTCTAATTTGGAAAAAGTATAAATTTTATCAATCATTAAAAAAGATTGAATTAGTACAAATTTATAAATGCTTTTATGATTGGTAATTAATTAAAAGATTAATCTAAAATGATTTTAAATTGCTGATTTTGACGATCAACAGGAATCCAAACAAATAATTGTTTGCTTTAAATACGTAATTTCGTGCCAAATTTCAATATGACAATTGTTGACGTAAAATATATTAAATCATGACAGAAAAGAAAAAGTTCATTACATGCGACGGAAACTATGCTGCTTCGCACATAGCCTATATGTTTAGCGAGGTTGCAGCAATATATCCAATCACGCCGTCCTCCACCATGGCAGAATACATTGACGAGTGGGCAGCACATGGCCGTAAAAATATTTTTGGTGAAACCGTAAAGGTTATCGAAATGCAATCGGAAGGT
>Ga0070729_10001685_pt1 | contig 32335 bp, 30 predicted proteins | sample tdDd472_FD_66725 | JGI IMG/M metagenome (GOLD analysis project Ga0070729, IMG submission 66725) | Marine sediment microbial communities from the Atlantic coast under amendment with organic carbon and nitrate - tdDd47.2 | ecosystem: Environmental > Aquatic > Marine > Coastal > Sediment | place...
GGATGCATGTCGGCATGGAAGAAGCCGTCGCGGAAAACCTGGTGGAAGAACAAGGCGGCGGCGTTGGCGAGCAGGCGCGGGACGTCGTGGCCGGCCGCCTTCAGCGCGTCGCGCTCGTCGACGGGGATGCCGCCCACCCGCTCCAGGGTCAGCACCCGGCGGGCGGTCCGCCGCCAGTCGACGCAGGGGACGCGCAGGGTGGGGTCGCCGGCGAAATTGCTCCGCAGTTCCGACGCCGCCGCCGCTTCCAGGCGCAGGTCCATCTCCATGCGCACCGACTCGGCCAAAGTCTCGACCACCGCGACCGGGCGCAGCCGGCGCAAGTCGGGCCGCCGCCGCTCCGCCAGCTCCGCCAGCCAGCGCAACAGGTCCAGATCGCGGTCGAAGGCGGCCTCGATCCCCGGCCGCAATACCTTGACCGCGACCAGCGCGCCGGCCGGCGCATCCGCGTCCGCCGCCGCGTCGATGCGGGCGAAATGGACCTGGGCGATGGAGGCGGCGGCGACCGGGGTCTCGTCGAACTCGGCGAACAGCGCCTCGACCGGCCGGCCGAGCTCGCGTGCGACGATGGCGCGCGCCTCGGCGCCGGAGAAGGGCGGCAGTTGGTCTTGCAGGGCGGACAGGTCCTCGGCGATCTCCTCGCCCAGCAGGTCGGCCCGCGTCGACAGCACCTGGCCGAGCTTGATGAAGGCGGGGCCCAGCGCATGGAAGGCGTCGGCCAGACGGGCGCCCGGGCGCCCCGCCACCTTGCGGCCGGCGACGAGTCGCGCCAGCACCGCCAGGGGACGCGCGATGCCCAGCCGCTCGACCGGGAACAAGGCATCGTGGCGCGCCAGGATGCGGGCGATGACGAGAAGCCGGAAAATGTTGCGCAGGGCGCGCGACATGGTGCGGAGTCCTAGATCCGCCAGGCGGAATGCAGGGCGGCGATCCCGCCCGACAGATTGCGCAGCTTCACCTGTTCCAGTCCCGCCGCCTGGATCATGGCGGCGAATCGGTCCTGGTCGGGGAAGCGGCGGATGCTCTCCGCCAGATAGGCATAGGCCTCGGCGTCGCCGGCGACCAGGCGGCCCAGCCGGGGCAGGACGGCGAAGGAATAGCGGTCGTACAGCGCCGCCAGCGCCGGGATCACGACCCGGCTGAACTCCAGGCACAGGAAGCGCCCGCCGGGCTTCAGCACCCGCCGCGCCTCGGCCAGGGCCCGCTCGATATGGGTAACGTTGCGCATGCCGAAGGCGATGGTATAGGCGTCGACCGACCCGTCTGCGATCGGCAGCGCCTCGGCGTCGCCGCACAGCCAGCTCACCGCGCCCACCCGACCGGCGTCGAGGCGGCGGTCGCGGCCGGCCGCCAGCATGGCGGCGTTGATGTCGCAGACGATGGCCCGGCCGTTGTCCTGCGGCGCGGTTTCCCGGGCCGCGATCCGGTCCAGGAACCGGTCGGCGATGTCGCCGGTGCCGCCGGCCACGTCCAGCAACGCCATCCCCGGCCGCGGCGCCAGCCAATCGATCATCGCCGCCTTCCACAGCCGATGGATGCCGGCGCTCATCAGGTCGTTCATCAGGTCGTAGCGCGGCGCGACGCTGTCGAACACTGCGCGGACCCGCGCCGCCTTTTCCGCCGGCGCGATCCGGGTGAAGCCGAACCAATGGGCGGGCGAATCGGCGGCCGCCTCGGCGGGTGCCGCATCCGGTGCCCCATCGGTTTGGCCCGGCTCGTCGGTCTCGATTTCCGGCGCTGTCGTCATGGGCCGGAGATTAGCCCAGCGTCCCGGACGCGTCGACCGGCGCGCGCTGGCCAGGCGGCCGCGGTCGGCGTACCTTGCGCGAATGCCCGAATTGCCCGAGGTGGAAACCGTGCGCCGGGGGCTCGCCCCGGTCCTGGCCGGGCGGCGCCTCGGCCATGTCGTGGCGCGGCGCGCCGATCTGCGCCGCCCCCTGCCGGACCGTTTCGCGGACCGGCTGGTGGGGCGGCGTGTCCTGGCGCTGGACCGGCGGGCGAAATATCTGATCTGGATCCTGGATGACGGCCAGGCGCTGATCCTGCATCTGGGCATGTCCGGACGGGTCGCGATCCATGAGGACGCGGCGCCGCTGCCGGGCCCCCACGACCATGTCGATTTCGCGACCGAGGCGGGCGTCCTGGTGCGGTTCACCGACGCCAGGCGGTTCGGGCTGATGGATCTGTGGCCCGCCGACGGCCTGGACGCCCATCCGCTGCTAGCCGGGCTGGGCCTCGACCCGCTGGCGCCCGAATTCGACGGCGCGGCCCTCGCCGCCCGTTTCGCGGGGCGGCGGACACCCGCCAAGGCCGCGCTTCTGGACCAGCGGCTGATCGCCGGGATCGGCAATATCTATGCCTGCGAAAGCCTTTTCCGCGCCGGCCTGTCGCCGCGCCGGCGCGCGGCCGGCCTGCGCGGGCGGCGCGCGGACCGGCTGGCGAAGGCGGTGCGCGACGTCCTGGACGACGCCATCGCCGCCGGCGGCAGCAGCCTGCGCGACCATGTCCGGCCCGACGGCGAGCTCGGCTATTTCCAGCACCGCTTCCAGGTCTATGACCGCGCCGGCGCGCCCTGTCCGCGGGCCGGCTGCGACGGGACCGTCCGCCGGATCGTCCAATCGGGCCGCGCGACTTTCTATTGTGGGGCCTGCCAGCGGTGAGGTATGAGCGTCGCGGGATGAATGGATTGCGCAGCATAGTCCGGGCCGCGATATTGGCCGTGTGCCTCGCCGCACCCGTCGCGGCGCCGGCGGCCGACGGCGGGTTCGTCGCCGGGCTGGAGGATGTGCCCCTGATGCCGGGGCTGCTGGAGACCGCGGGCGCCGGCTTCGCCTTCGACAAGCCCTCGGGCCGCATCGCCGAGGCCCTGGCGGAAGGGCCCTTCGAGGCCGACGAGGTGCGCAATTTCTATGCCGCCACCCTGATTCAGCTCGGATGGGTGCCGATGGGCGACGACCGCTATCGGCGCGAGGGCGAAACGCTACAGCTGACGATCGAGCCCATCGGCGGCGGTGTCCGGGTGCGCTACACCCTGTCGCCCGACGACGGCGGCTGACCGGGCGCCGCGCCGCGCGGCGCGGCGGCGGACAATCGAAAAGGACCTTATCGATGGAATACGAGAATTTGCTGGTCGCGCGCGAGGGCCGGGTGGCGATCGTCCGCCTCAACCGGCCGCAGGCGCTGAACGCCCTGTCGTCGGGACTGATGGCGGATCTGACGGCGGCGCTGGAGGCGCTGGAGGCCGATGACGGGGTCGGCGCCGTCGTGCTCACCGGCAGCGACAAGGCCTTCGCCGCCGGCGCCGACATCAAGGAAATGCAGGACCAGGACTTCATGGATGTCTACCTGGCCGATTTCGTCACCGCCGGCTGGGAGCGGATCACCCGGTTCCGCAAGCCGGTGATCGCGGCGGTGGCGGGGTTCGCGCTGGGCGGCGGCTGCGAGCTCGCCATGATGTGCGATCTGATCATCGCCGCCGACAACGCCAAGTTCGGCCAGCCCGAGATCACGATCGGCATCCTGCCGGGCGCCGGCGGCACCCAGCGCCTGACCCGGGCGGTGGGCAAGTCGAAGGCCATGGAGATGTGCCTGACCGGCCGGCTGATGGATGCCGAGGAGGCGGAGCGCGCCAACCTGGTGGCGCGGGTCGTCCCCGTCGCCGATCTGGTCGACGAGGCGGTGAAAACGGCCGCGACCGTCGCCGGCTTTTCGCTGCCCGCCGCCATGTTCGTCAAGGAGTCGGTCAACCGCGCCTTCGAGACGACCCTGGCCGAGGGGGTGCGGTTCGAGCGCCGCATGTTCCATGCCGCCTTCGCCCTCGCCGATCAAAAGGAAGGCATGGCGGCCTTCGCCGAGAAGCGCGCCCCGACTTTCAAGAATCGCTAGGGCGGAGGTCCGCGCCCGGCCGGGTCGCGGGCGTCGGGCCTGTCCTCGACGTTCGCCCGTCCTTGACGTCCGGGCGGGTGGGGGATATAAGGCGCGCCTCCTTTTCCCGCATGTGAACGGAACGACATGGCGAACATCCAATCCGCCAAGAAACGCAACCGAAGCGCCGCCCGGCGGACCGAGGTCAACATCGCTCGGCGCAGCCGGATCCGCACCTTCGTCCGCAAGGTCGAGGAGGCGATCGCGAGCGGCGACAAGGCGGCCGCGACCGAGGCGCTGCGCGCCGCTCAGCCGCAGATCGCGCGCGGCGTCACCAAGGGCGTGCTGCACCGGAACACCGCAGCCCGCAAGGTCTCGCGGCTGGCAAAGCGGGTCAAGGCGCTCTAGCTTTCCCGCGCGCCCGCGCGACTTAAATCTTCTCTTCGCACCGTGATCGCCCGACCCCCTCGGGGCCGGGTCTCGATGCCTGTGCGCCTGGCCGCGCCCGACCGCGCCCGGCCGCGCCCGCCTTGCCCGGGCGGTGAAATTTGTTTGATCGGGCCGTGGGCGGCGCGGGCTGGGGCGTGGCGGGCGCGTCAAGAGCGAATCGGCGCCGCCGCCGAAATTTATTTTGCACGTTCGCCTTTCGATCACGTTGCAAGCGCCTGCCCGCGCGGTATACGGTTCTCTTGCCGGAGTTGAGGGGTGGGCGCGAGCTTCGGAGATTAAAAAAGGTAATTGTCGGGCGTTTTATTGGCGAACGCCTGACGACCTTTTAAGATAGTCTTCGGCAATAAAAATAATTACAGCTCAGCGCTCGATATAACGAGAATCAGATTTCTTCGGATGCGGCGGTCGCGACCGCCGGATTCGAGACCGGGAGTTTTGTGGAATGGGGGCATCTCCGCGGGCCGGGACCGCTGACAACCGGGCGTATGCCGGCGACGTGACGCCGACCGAGGCATGGGAGATTCTGGCCGGCGACCGTCGCGCGGTTCTGGTCGACGTGCGCACCATGGCGGAGTGGACCTTCGTCGGGGTGCCCGATCTCGGAAGGCTCGACAAGCAGCCGCGTCTGGTCGCCTGGCAGGACTTTCCCGAGATGGCGCGCAATCCGGGTTTCGCCGGGGCGCTGGCCGACATCGACAAGGACGCGACGATCCTGTTTCTGTGCCGCAGCGGCGGCCGCTCGATGGCGGCGGCGGCGGCGATGACGGCGCAGGGCTACACCGATTGCCGCAACGTCCTGGAAGGCTTCGAGGGCGATCTGGACGGCGACCATCATCGCGGCCGGACCGGCGGCTGGAAGGCGGCCGGCCTGCCTTGGGAGCAAAGCTGAGATGGCCGACGACGGCAAGAAGGGCGCGATGGCCGCACTCGAACTGACCGGTCAATGGACCGATGTGTGCGCCGACCTGAAGGCCGAGATCGGCGAGGCGGCCTTCGCTTCCTGGCTGGCGCCGCTGCGTCCCGTCGAGCGGGTCGACGGCCGCGTGATCCTGGCGGCGCCGACCCGCTTCTTGCGCAATTGGGTCGCGTCCAACTATGCCGACCGCATTCGTGCCTTCTGGCATGGCCGCGACGGAACGGTCGAGGGGCTGGACGTGATCGTCGAGCCGCCGGCCGGCGCGGCCTCCGCCGACGGGGCCGGCGCGGGGGTTCCGGCGACGCTCGATCCGTCCACGGACGCGGCGGCCAGGTCGCGGGCCGGGATGGCCGCGACGGGCCGCGCCCAAGGCGCGACGCGGGGCGGCGGCGCCGCGCCGGGGCCGAGCGCGCCGCTGGACGTGCGCTTCACCTTCGAGAATTTCGTCATCGGCAAGCCCAACGAGTTCGCCTACGCCGCCGCCCGCCGGGTGGCCGAAAGCGACCAGGTGTCCTTCAACCCGCTCTTCCTCTATGGCGGGGTCGGTCTCGGCAAGACCCATCTGATGCACGCCATCGGCTGGCATGTCCGGGGCCAGAACCCGAACCGCCGGGTCGTCTACATGTCGGCCGAGAAGTTCATGCATCAGTTCATCCGGGCGCTGCGCTACAAGGACATGGTGTCCTTCAAGGAGCAGTTCCGGGCTGTCGATCTCCTGATGATCGACGACGTGCAGTTCATCGGCGGCAAGGACTCGACCCAGGAGGAGTTCTTCCACACCTTCAACACCCTGGTCGATCAGAACCGGCAGATCGTCCTGTCGGCGGACAAGTCGCCATCGGACCTGGAGGGGCTGGAGGAGCGGTTGCGGTCGCGCTTGAGCTGGGGCCTGGTGGCCGACCTGCACACGACCAATTACGAGCTCAGGCTCGGCATCCTCCAATCCAAGGTCGAGCATCTGGGCGTCTGCCTGCCCGACAAGGTGCTCGAATTCCTCGCCCACCGGATCTCGTCCAACGTGCGCGAGCTGGAGGGCGCGTTGAACCGGGTCGTCGCCCACGCCACCCTGGTCGGTCGCGACATCACCATCGAAAGCACCCAGGAGATCCTGCACGACGTGCTGCGGGCCAACGACCGGCGGGTCACCATCGAGGAGATCCAGCGCCGCGTCGCCGAGCATTTCAATATCCGGGTCTCGGAGATGCATTCGGCGCGCCGCTCGCGCGCCGTGGCCCGGCCGCGCCAGGTGGCCATGTATCTGTCCAAGCAGCTCACCTCGCGCTCCCTGCCCGAAATCGGGCGCAAGTTCGGCGGCCGCGACCATACGACGGTCATGCATGCGGTGCGCCGGGTCGAGGAATTGCGCGATTCCGATCGCGGTTTCGCCGAGGATGTCGACCTCCTGCGGCGCATGCTGGAGCGCTGACCGGGGGCCGGCGGGCGCCCCGCCCGTCCGGGAAAAAAGCTTCTTACGACAAGGGCTTGTGCTATACTGCGACCCCGGTTGCGGCGGCCCCTCGGCACGCGCCGGGCGCGACGACGGCGCCAAGCGGAGCGGCTCGATCTTCGGGACGCGTTGCGGCCGCGATAAACGGCCGAAACGGGCAGCGGCGCGGCGCGGATCGAGGCTGGGGGCGGAACCGGGCAGACCGAGATGAGATTCACCATCGAACGGGCCGCGATGCTGAAGGCGTTGGCCCATGTGCAGAACGTCGTCGAGCGCCGCAACACCATCCCCATTCTTTCCAACGTGCGCTTGCAGGCGGCCGACGGCGGGCTCAGCCTCACCGCGACGGACATGGACCTGGCGATGGTCGAGCGGGTCGACGCCGACGTCGCCCAGCCCGGCATGACGACGGCGCCGGCGCATACGCTGTACGATATCGTCCGCAAGCTGCCGGACGGCGCCCAGCTCGAACTCGACGATTCCGGCGATGCGTCCCGGCTGCGTCTCCTGTCCGGGCGCTCCGACTTCACCCTGCCGGCCCTGCCCACCGAGGATTTTCCGGTCATGGCGGAGGGCGAGCTCGGCCATGAATTCACCCTCGCCGCGGGCGATTTGCGGGCCCTGGTCGATCATACCTTCTTCGCCATCTCGACCGAGGAGACCCGCTACTATCTGAACGGCATCTACCTTCACGCCGTCGGTGGCGACGGCACCCGCCTGTTGCGCGCCGTCGCCACCGACGGCCATCGCCTGGCCCGGGTCGAGGCGCCGCTGCCGGCGGGCGCGGAAGGGATTCCGGGCGTCATCGTCCCGCGCAAGACGGTCCAGGAGCTGCGCCGGCTGATCGACGAGACGGCCGACGATGTCCGGGTCGGCCTGTCCGAGACCAAGATCCGCTTCGCCTTCGACGACGCGGTGCTGACCTCGAAACTGATCGACGGTACCTTCCCCGATTACGCGCGGGTCATTCCGGACGGCAACGACAAGATCCTGGATGTCGACTGCAAGGCCTTCGCCGCCGCGGTCGACCGGGTGTCGACGATCTCCAGCGAGAAATCGCGGGCCGTGAAGCTGGCGCTGGCGCCGGGCAGCCTGACCCTGTCGACCACCAGCGCCGAGAATGGCAGCGCCAAGGAGGAGATCGAGGTCGTCTACGACGCCGAGCCCATGGAGATCGGCTTCAACGCCCGCTATGTCCTGGACATCGCCGGCCAGATCGAGGGCGAGACCTTGCGCCTCGCGCTGGCCGATTCGGCCTCGCCGACGGTGGCCAGCAACCTGGCCGACGGCGCGGCGCTCTATGTGCTGATGCCGATGCGCGTATGAGGGCGGCGATCCGCACCGCATCCCGACGTCCCGACAGTTCGACGCCGGTCTCGGCCGCCGCCGCGCCGGCCCTCGCGGTTCGCCGGCTGACCCTGACCGATTTTCGCGGCTATGCCGGGCTGCGGCTCGAGACCGCCGCCGGCTGCGTCGTTCTCACCGGCCCAAACGGGGCCGGCAAGACCAATCTCCTGGAAGCCCTGTCCCTGCTCGCGCCCGGGCGCGGCCTGCGCGGCGCCCGGCTGGCGGAGATGGACCGCGTCGGCGCCGACGGGTCGGCCGCCGGTCCCTGGGCGGTGGCGGCGACGGTGGCGACGCCGGCCGGCATCGCCGAGATCGGTACCGGCCGGGCGCCGGCGCCGGCCGACGGCGGACGCGAACGCCGCTTGGTGCGCATCGACGGCGCCCCGGCGCGCGGCCAGGCGGCGCTGGCCCGGATGCTGGGTGTCGTTTGGCTGACCCCCGACATGGACCGACTGTTCCGGTCCGCCGCCGCCGGCCGGCGGCGTTTCCTGGATCAACTCGTCGGCGCCTTCGACCCGGACCATGTCGGCCGGCTGGCCGCCTACAATCAAAATCTGCGCGAACGCGCGCGGCTGCTGCGCGACGGCGGCGCGGACCCGGCTTGGCTGGCGGCGCTGGAAGAAGGCATGGCCGGGCACGGGATCGCCATCGCGGCGGCGCGCCGGGCGATGGTGGCGCGGCTGGACCAGGTCTGCGCGCTGGGCGTCGGCCCGTTCCCGGCGGCGGCGCTGGCGCTGGACGGCGCCGCCGAGGCTTGGCTGGACGAAGGTCCGGCCCTCTCCGCCGAGGACCGGCTGCGCGCGGCACTGGCCGAGGCGCGGGCCCGCGACGCGGCGACCGGCGGCGCCGCCGTCGGCCCCCATCGCAGCGATTTGCGCGTGACCCATCTGGCGCGCGGCCTGCCCGCCGCCCAATGCTCGACCGGCGAGCAGAAAGCGCTGCTGATCGCCCTCGTCCTCGCCCATGCCCGGCTGGAGGCGCTGGAACGGGGCGCGCCGCCATTGCTCCTGTTGGACGAGATCGCCGCCCATCTGGACGCGGCGCGCTGCGCGGCGTTGTTCGCCGAGATCACCTCCCTCGGCGCCCAGGCCTGGATGACCGGCACCGACGCCGCCCTGTTCGCGCCGCTCGCCGGCACCGCCCAGTTCCTGTCCGTCGCCGACGCGCGCATCGCGCCGGCGCCCGCCCGGTAGACATGAGCCCGGAAAGCATGAGCCCGGAAAGCATGAGATCGCGATGACCGAAGAGAACATCGAGAACGGGTCCGGCGGCGCCGAGGAGTACGGCGCCGACGCGATCAAGGTCCTGCGGGGCCTGGAGGCGGTGCGCAAGCGCCCGGGCATGTATATCGGCGACACCGAGGACGGCTCCGGCCTGCACCATATGGTCTACGAGGTCGTCGACAACGCCATCGACGAGGCGCTGGCCGGCTATTGCGACCGGGTCGACGTGGTGCTGAACGCCGACGGGGCGGTGACCGTGCGCGACAATGGCCGCGGCATCCCGGTCGAGATGCATGAGGAGGAAGGCGTCTCCGCCGCCGAGGTCATCATGACCCAGCTTCATGCGGGCGGGAAGTTCGACCACAGCTCCTACAAGGTGTCCGGCGGCCTGCACGGGGTCGGGGTGTCGGTGGTCAACGCGCTGTCGAAGACGCTGGAGCTGCGGATCTGGCGCGCCGGCCGCGAGCATGTCATGCGCTTCCGCAACGGCGAATCCGAGGCACCCCTGGCCGAAACCGGCCCGGCCCCGGTCGAGGACGGAAAGCCGCGGGTCGGCACCGAGATCACCTTCTGGCCGTCGCCGGAGGTGTTCGCGGAAACGGTCTTCGATCACGGGACGCTGGAACATCGGCTGCGCGAGCTCGCCTTCCTCAATTCCGGGGTCGCGATCCGGCTGACTGACGCGCGCGGGGTCGAGCCCCAGGTGACCGAGCTCCATTACGATGGCGGCATCTCGGCCTTCGTCGAGTATCTCGACCGCTCCAAGACGGCGCTGCACCCCTTGATCGCCATCCAGGGCGAGCGCGACGGGGTGATCGTCGACATGGCGATGCAGTGGACCGACAGCTATCACGAGACGACGCTCTGCTTCACCAACAACATTCCCCAGAAGGACGGCGGCACCCATCTGGCCGGGTTCCGCGCCGCCCTGACCCGGGCCATCAACGCCTACGCCGCCGAAAGCGGGATCGCCAAGCGCGAGAAGGTCTCCCTCAGCGGCGACGACGCCCGCGAGGGGATCACCTGCGTCCTGTCGGTGAAGGTGCCGGACCCGAAATTCTCCTCCCAGACCAAGGAGAAGCTCGTCTCCTCGGAGGTCCGCCCGGTCGTCGAAAGCGTCGTCGGCGACAAGATCGGCCAATGGCTGGAGGAGCATCCGGCCGACGCCAAGCGCATCGTCGCCAAGGTCGTCGAGGCGGCGGCGGCGCGCGAGGCGGCGCGCAAGGCCCGCGACCTGACCCGGCGCAAGGGGGCGCTGGATATCTCGTCGCTGCCGGGCAAGCTGGCCGATTGCCAGCAGCGCGACCCGGCGCTGGCCGAGCTGTTCATCGTCGAGGGCGATTCGGCCGGCGGGTCGGCCAAGCAGGGCCGCGACCGCTCGTTCCAGGCGATCCTGCCCCTGCGCGGCAAGATCCTCAATGTCGAGCGGGCGCGGTTCGACCGGATGCTGGGCTCGGCCGAGATCGGCACCCTGATCACCGCGCTCGGCACCGGCATCGGGCGCGAAGAGATGAATATCGACAAGGCCCGCTACCACAAGATCGTCATCATGACCGACGCCGATGTGGACGGCAGCCATATCCGCACGCTGCTGCTCACCTTCTTCTACCGGCAGATGCCCGAGCTGGTGGAACGCGGCTACCTCTATATCGCCCAGCCGCCGCTCTACAAGATCAAGCGCGGTTCGTCCGAGGTCTATCTGAAGGACGACCGGGCGCTGGCCGACCATCTGATCGAGGCGGGGCTGGACGGTGCCGTTCTGACCCTGCATGACGGCAGCCAGGTCAAGGGCGCCGAGCTGGCCGAGATCGTCGAGGAGGCGCGCCGCGCCCGCGCCTGGCTGGAGCCGCTGGCGCGGCGGATCGGCCATATGCCGGTCGCCGAACAGGCGGCCATCGCCGGGGCGCTGAACGCCGAGCTGCTGGCCGATCCCGACAACGCCAACGGGGCGGCGGACTATATCTCGCGCCGCCTGAACGCCGTCGAGCCGCCGGAGGAGCGCGGCTGGACCGGCGAACCCAACGGCGCCGGCGGCCTGGTCTTCCGGCGTACCCTGCGCGGCGTGACCGTCGAATATGTCATCGATTCGGTGATGATCCGCGGCTCCGAGGCGCGGGCCCTGTTCGACATGGCGGCCGCCCTGCAAGCCCGCTATGCGCGTCATTCGCGGCTGACCGGCAAGGAGGACGAGACCCAGATCGCCGGTCCCGTCGATCTGGTCGAGACGGTCCTGGCGCTCGGCCGCAAGGGCTCCAACATCCAGCGCTACAAGGGGCTGGGCGAGATGAACCCGGACCAGCTCTGGGAGACGACCCTGGACCCGCAGGTGCGTTCGCTCCTGCAGGTGAAGATCAGCCATGCCGACGAGGCCGAGGAAATCTTCTCGACCCTGATGGGCGACGTGGTCGAGCCGCGCCGCGAATTCATCCAGGAAAACGCCCTCAAGGTCGTCAATCTGGACGTCTAGGCCCGCTCCGCGGATCCGAGGCGAGAAGCGGAACGCGTCACGCCGGCAGGCGGACGGCGCCCGTTTCGTCCAGCGGGAAGTCCGGGTTCCAGGCGACCTCCCACAGATGGCCGTCCGGATCGCGGAAATAGCCCGAATAGCCGCCCCAGAACGCCTCTTCGGCCGGTTTGACGATCTCGGCGCCGGCCGCTTCGGCCTCCGCCAGAACGGCGTCGACTTCCTCTTTCGACCGGGTGTTGTAGGCGATCGCGAAGCCGCCGAGCCCGGTATCCGACGCCGCGATTCCGGTATCCCGCGCGAGGGCGGCGGCGGGATAAAGGGCCATGGCGACGGCGCCGCATTGAAAGAAGGAAATCCCCTCGGCCCGCCTGACCGAGCGTTTCCAGCCGAGGCGTTCGAGGAAAGCGGTGCTTCTTTCCAGATCCTCGACGCCGAGGGTGAGAAGGGTGATTCGCTGTTCCATCGGCGCGCGTCTCGGTGGCCAGCGCCCGCTACAGGGACATCAGCGGGTCGATGCCGATGACTGGGCCGTGGCCCCACAGGACCAGCGCATAGACCGCGATGGCGAGCGCCAGCCGCCACCAGCCGATCTCGGCGAGGCCGGGCCAGGGCGCGCGGCCCTCGGCGATGGCGCGGAACGGCACGTTCGAGGTCCGCTGGTCGTAGCGGTCCCAGTCGGCGCCCATCCGCGCGCGACGCTTGCGGTCGATCGTCACCGTCCCGGCCAGCGCGAACAGAAGGAACGCCGCGAAGAAGATCAGCGACGCCGCGTCGCTGTTCACGCACAGATGGCCGCCGGCCCACAGCGCCACCCCCCACAGGAAGGGATGGCGGGTGATCTTCTGGATGCCGGGCGCCGGGTCGGCGCGTCTGGCGGTCGCGTCGCCGCCGACGGCGCTGGCCGACGGCGTCGTATAGCCGACGACGGCGAGAAAGGTCGCGGGCACCATCAGGGCCAGCAGGACATGCTGGGTCCAGAGCGGCGGCAGCCACAGCGCGACATAGGGCGCGTCGTGATAGGCCCACAGCACCCAGACGAAGCTCGCCCCGGCGAACAGGGAGAACAGCCCCATATAGGGAAAGTCGCCGACGGCGCCGACCAGCAGCGGCCGCAGCCGGGTGCTGGAAATCAGGAAATGGCCGCCGACGAAGACGGCGAGCGACAGTGCCAGCCACCACAGATTTCCGGTCATCGGTCTCCCCCTTTTCGCCGCGCCGCGCGGGGCCGGCGGGCCGCCGGTCAGATGTCCGGCGGGTCGATGCCCTCGGCCCGGCAGGCGGCGGTCAGACAGTTGCGCAGCAGGCAGGCGATGGTCATCGGCCCGACCCCGCCCGGCACCGGGGTAATGGCGCCGGCGATCCCCTGCGCGGCGTCGAAATCCACGTCGCCGACCAGGCGGGTCTTGCCGCCCGCGGCGGGAATGCGGTTCATGCCCACATCGATCACCGTCGCGCCCGGCTTGATCCAGTCGCCCCGCACCAGATGCGGCTGGCCGACGGCGGCGATCAGGATATCGGCGCGCCGGCATTCCTCGGCCAGGTCGCGGGTCCGCGAATGGGCCATCGTCACCGTGCAATGGGCGCGCAGCAGCAGCCCGGCGACCGGCTTGCCGACGATGTTGGAACGGCCCAGCACCAGCGCCCGCCTGCCCGACAGGTCGGCGCCCAGCACGTCGCGCAGCAGCAGGAGACAGCCGGTCGGCGTGCAGGGCACCAGCCCGTCCAGGCCGCTCCACAGCCGCCCGGCATTGATCGGATGGAAGCCGTCCACGTCCTTGTCCGGGTCGATGGCCTGGATCACCCGCTCGGAATCGATGGCGTCGGGCAGGGGAAGCTGGACCAGGATGCCATGGACGGCCGGATCGGCGTTCAGGGCCGCGACCACCTCCAGAAGCTCGGCCTCGGTCGCCGTCGCCGGCAGGCGGTGCTCGAAGGATGCCATCCCCGCCTCGCGGGTCTGGACGCCCTTGTTGCGGACATAGATCTGGCTCGCCGGGTCGTCGCCGACCAGCACGACCGCCAGGCCCGGCGTCAGCCCGTGCGCCGCCTGGAGGCGCGCCACCGCCGCGCCGATCCGCGTCCGCAGGCCGGCGGCGAAGGCCTTGCCGTCGATGCGTCGGGTCTCACCCATCGACCGGTTCCGTTCCCGCCGCGAGCCGCGCGCCAATGGCGGCGGCCAGGGCGTCGGCCGGGCCATGGACGAGGACGGTCTTGCGCCGTCCGCCGGCGCCGGCGGCGATCTGGAACGCCGATTTGGGCAGCCGCCATTCCTTGGCCAGCAGCTTGATCAGGGCGGCGTTGGCCTTGCCGCCTTCCGCCGGCGCGGTGACGGAGACCTTCAGCCGGGTCCCGCCATCCGCCTCGACCGCCGGCGCGCCGACGGCGTTGCGCCCGGCGCCGGGCCGGACGCGCAGGAAGACGCGCAAGCCGTCCCGGGCGGGGGCGAAGGGCGGCGGCAATTTGGCGGCGCGGGTCTTGGCGGCGCGGGTTTGGGGGGCGTGTCGGATCGTCATGGCCAGCCGGCGGCTTCCGCCGGTCAGCCGCGCATCAGGCTGGCATGGAGATTGCCGAGCACCATCTGGGCGAAAATCAGGATCAGGATCAGCACGACGGGCGACAGATCGACCCCACCCAGCGTCGGCAGGAAGCGGCGGATCGGCCGCAGGGCCGGCTCGGTCAGGCGGTACAGTACCTCGCCCACCGTCGCGATCAGCTTGTTGTAGCTGTTGACCACGTTGAAGGCGACCAGCCAGCTCAGGATCGCCGAAATGATCACTACCCAGATATACAGGTCGATGACGATGAACAGGATGCGAAACAGCGGATCGATAACGATCATGGCGTCCCCTGGAGCCCGGTTGGCACGGCCCGGCTAACCTATCCGCGCCGTTCCCGCGAGGCAAGCGCGCGGCCTCGCCGATCGCGCCTCGCCGCGCCCGGGGCCGGGCGCTTGACAGGGCCGGGCCCCGGTCTCATTATCCGCGCGTTTCGCCGTCCGGGCCCGCGCCCGCGCGGCGCGCGTCGGGGCCGTAGCTCAGTTGGGAGAGCGTCGCGTTCGCAATGCGAAGGTCAGGGGTTCGATTCCCCTCGGCTCCACCATTTTTTGTCTCGCGCTTGTTTCGCTTCGCTCAAACGCTCCGACGGGGCGGCGAATGCTCGCCGGGCCGCGGTCGCGGGCCTGGTTGCGGTTCGAGGTTTTTCCTCTCACCTCCACCATTCCTTTTCCCGCTATCGACGATCGTGTCACCGGCGCCGCGGGGCCGGGCGCGGGGCGCCCTGGTCGCCGGCGACGACGCCGCGGCCTGTATTGGCCAGCATCGCGTTCATCAGGATGACCGGGCCGATACCGGCGAGCACGATGACCAGCGCCGGCAGGGCGGCCTCCTCCAATAGCTCGTCCTTCGCGAACTGATAGACGAAGGTCGCCAGCGTATCGAAATCGAAGGGCCGCAGGAGCAGGGTCATCGGCAATTCCTTCATGACGTCGACGAAGACGAGAAGGCCGCCGGCGAAGATCGAGCTGCGCAGCAGCGGCAGGACGACCCGCGCCAAGGTGCCGGCGAAGCCCCGCCCCAACACCCTGCCGGCGTTGACCAGGTTCGGCGGGATGCGCTTGGTGCCCGTGACGACCGCGCCATGGCCGATGGCCTGGAACCGCACCATGCAGGCGAAAAGCACCAGGCCGATGGTGCCGGTGATGCCGCCGTACGAGACCTGGAACAGCCCCTCGGCCAGGCGTTGCAGCCCGTCGTCCAGAAAACCGACGAAGGTCACCACCCCGATGGCCAGGATCGTGCCGGGGAAGGCGTAGCCGGTCGCGGCGAGCGCGGTGGCGGTGCGCGCGATCCGATTGCCGCTGAAGCTGGACTCGATCACCAGGACCGCCACGGTCATCACCATCACGGCGACGGCCAGGGCCACCAGAACCGAATTCATGGCGACCTCGCCGATCCGCGCGTAATCGTCGATCGATTGGCCTTCGAGGACGAAACCCAGCAGGATCGCGGCCGGGATCAGGAAGCCGAGCAGGACCGGCGCGGCGCAGGCGGCGACGCAGGCGGCGGCGCGCGGCCCCGAGACCCGCGTCGGCGACACCGTCGTCTGCCGCCGACTGGTGTCCGCGAACTGCCGCTTGCCCCGGGCATAGGTCTCCATCGCCAACAGCGCGATCACGAACAGGAAGGCGACGCAGGCGATCTGGGCGGCGCCCGGCAGGCTGTTCATGCCCAACCAGACGTTGAAGATGCCAAGTGTCAGGGTTTCCAGGGCGAAATACTCGACGGTGCCGAAATCCGAGACCGTCTCCATCAGGGCCAGCGCGACGCCGGCGGCGATGGCCGGCCGGGCCAGCGGCAGCGCCACCGCGCGGAAATAGTTGCGGTCGTGGATCCGCGCCACCTCGAAGAAGGACCCGGGGATCAGGCGGAACGCCATCCGGGTCATCATGTAGACGTAGGGGTAGAGGGCGAGCGACAGGACCGCGATGGCGCCCGGCATCGAGCGGATTTCCGGAAACCAGTAGTCGCGCTTCGTTTGCCAGCCGAAGACCTCGCGCAATCCGGTCTGAAGCGGCCCGGCGAACTCCAGGAAGTCGGTATAGGTGTAGGCGACGATATAGGCGGGGACGGCGGCCGGCAGAAGCAGCGACCATTGCAGCACCGACCGGCCCGGAAAGTCCCAGCGGCTGACGATCCAGGCGGTCGACACGCCGATCAGAACGGTCAGCGTGCCCACCCCCGCCATCAGGACCAGCGTGTTGGCGACGTAACGCGGCAGCACCGTCGCGAAGAGATGCCGCCACAGCCCGCCGGTGTCGCCGCTCGCCGCGACGAAGACGGCGAGGATGGGGCCGATCAGGACAACGGCGAGGAGGAGCGAGATGATCGTCCAGCGGCTGAAGGTCCGGGCCGGGAAGATCCGTCTGTAGGTCGTGGCGGTCACCACCCCACCTGGTCGATGATGCGCTGTGCCGCCGGTGCCAGCTCGGCGATCCGCGTGATCGGCAGGGCGTCTTCCTTGAAGTCTCCCAAAGCCCGCAATTCCTCGGCCGGTTCCGCGTCGGGGTTGACCGGGTACTCGAAATTCACCGTGCCGTAAAGCTTCTGGGCCTCGGGCCGCGAGAGGAATTCCAGGAACCGCACCGCGCCTTCCTTGTTGTCGGCATGCTTGGCCACGCCGCCGCCCGAGATGTTGATGTGGTTGCCGCGGTCCCGCTGGTTGGTGAACAGGATGCGCACGGCGTCGGCCCATTGGCGTTGCGCCGGGTTGTCGCCGTGGGTGAGCTTGGCCCAGTAATAGTGATTGATGATCGCGATATCGCATTCGCCCTGAAAGATCGCCTTGAGCTGGGCCCGGTCGTTGCCCTGCGGCCGGCGGGCCAGATTGTCGACCAGCCCCCGCGCCCAGGCCGTCGCGGCGGCTTCGCCGTCGGCGGCGACGATCGACGCCAGGAGGGCGCGGTTATAGACATGGCTGCCCGGCCGGCTGCAGATCCGCCCCTTCCAGCGGGGATCGGCCAGATCCTCGATGCGCCGGATCGCGTCGGCGTCGTCCAGCCGCTTCGACACCGCGACGACCCGGGCGCGCTTCGACAGCGAGAACCACCGATTGTCCGGGTCGCGCAGATGGGCGGGGATGTTTCGGCGCAGGATGTCGGAGTCCACCGGCGCCAGCAGGTCCTGATCCGCATAGACGGCCAGGCGGCCGATATCCACCGTCAGCACCAGGTCCGCCTTGCTTCGGTCGCCCTCGGCGATCAGGCGTTGGGCCAGCCCCCGCGAGGCGTAGACGATGTTCACCTCGACGCCGGTTTCCTTCCGGTAGGCCTCGACGAACGGCGCGATCAGGAAGGGCTGGCGGTGCGAATAGATATCCAGCGGCTTCAACTCCTGCGCCGCCGGCGCCGGACCCAGCGGCGCCAGGCCAAGGACGGCCAACAGGGCAAGCTGCACGGCCCGCCGGGCGCGGGGGAAAAGGCGGCCGCGCCGCCGGGCGGGGGTGGGAAGGGGCTGGATGGTCACGGGGCGTGCTCCTGCAATGAGGGGGTGCGCGGCCGGCGAAGGGTCCCGGCGGCCGCGCGGAGGGGGTCGAGATAAAGGCGCCACAACGCATGATCCGCTACCGGCGGGCCGTCGGACAGGCCGAAGCGGATCTCGCGGCCGCGCTCGGCGAGGCGAAGGGTGCCGCCCAGCCGGTCCCACAGCGCCAGGACGGACCCGAAATTGCTGTCGACATGGGCCGGCGCGGTCGAATGATGGATCTGATGCTGGGCCGGCGAGATCAGCAGGCGTTCCACAACCCGGCCGTAGGAGAGCGGCACGTGCGAATGGCGCAGATTGGCGCCGGCCGCGTGGAACAGAAACAGGAAGACGTTGGCGCCGAGCACGGTCGCCAGATCGACCTTGTCGCCGAAGAAGAACACGAAGCCGCCGATCGCCGCGCCATGGACGATGGCGGCGCGCAAGGCGAACAGGACGCCCTCGACCGGGTGGGTGCGGAACACCGTCATCGGGGTCAGCGTTTCCGCCGAGTGATGCACCTCGTGGAACGCCCACAGGAACCGGGAGCGGTGCAGCAGGCGGTGGACGAGGTAGCGCGAGGCGTCGTCGAGGAGGAACTGGACGATGGTGAACGCCGCGACCACGGCCCAGCCCGGCAGGGCCTGGCCGACGCTCGGCCGGGTCCCGAACAGCAGATGCATCTGTTCGAACAGAAGCGTCGCCACGGCGACCTGCGACAGGAGGCGCGGCGCGAGCCCCAGCATCAGCGCCTGGTTGACGGCGAACAGCTTGTAATCCGCCCGCGCCGAGGGCGACCACCATATGGCCGGCGACAGAACGCGGTTGCGCAGCGCCGCGAACCCGGCCCGGCGGTTTCCCCCGGCGGAGATCAGAAAGGCGACGGCGGCGATGACGAACGCGGCGCCGAGATAGCCGACGAAGACGCGTTTCTGCGGATCCAGAAAGGCGTCGCCAATCGCTGTCAGATAGTCGGCGAAGCTGGTTTCCATCGGCCCTGCCTCCGTCCGGCCGGCCGCGGCGTCGATCCGCGGCCGGCCGAGACGGTTACGCGAGGTCAGTCATTTTCGGCGCTGCCGCCAGCATTGATCTTACCGGCCAACCCCTTGATGTCGGCAAGCTTGTCGTTGACCCGGGCCTGGACGCCGAACGCGTCGACCATGAGCTGCTGCACCTTCAGCATATGCAGCATGTATTCGCCGAGGGTCGGGCCTTCGCCCTTCAGATAGGCGCCGTCGCGGTTGACGCCGATGACCTGGCTCTGGTTGGCCAGCGCCGGGCCATAGCCGATCAGGCGGTTCAGCTTGACCGCCGTCTCGTCCAGATTCGCGCGGCCGGTCTGCAACGCCAAAGAGAAGCCCTTGAGCTCGCTCCAATGATGGACGTAGCTCCTCGTCGCCTTGCTGGCGTCGCCCTTGCCGTCGAGGACCGACTGGACGGCTTGCAGATCCTTGTAGGCGGAGCCGGCATATTTGAACACCGCTTCCGCCAGGACAGCCTGCCACGCCTTCTCGATCGTCGCGGCATGGCCTTTCAGGGTCGTCCGCTGGGCGTCGGTCAGCTTCGCGCCGTCGGCGTCCGCCAGCAGCTTGCGGCCGTCCAGGAACGCTTTGACGATCCGGTGCAGGTAGCGCGTCTCGTTCGACGAGCCATAGACGCTGGCGTCGAAACTGGCCGCGTAATAGGCGGGGCCGAAGGTCATCTCGGATATCAGGTCGACCTTGCCGTCGCCGTTACGGTCCGCCGCCTCGAGGGCCTTGGGGCTCCGCTTGGCGATGTCGTAGACCTGTTGCGGGGTCAATTCCAGGGCGTGCGCGGGCGCCCCGAAATAGCCGAACGCCTCGTCCCAGGAATGTTCCTTGCCGGTATAGGGGGCGCCCTTGCTGTAGGGCTGGTCGTTCGGCTTCTTGTCGGCGTCCAGATTCTCGTCCAGGTAATTGTCGACCACCTGGTTGTAGAACACCGCCCCCATGATGAACTTGGAGATGAGCTGCGGATATTCGTATCCGTGACGCATGTCATAGCCGCCGTCGGCGGCGGCGGCCTTGTCGATCCAGAAGGCAATGACCTCGGCCCCGGTCATGTTGTTCGGCCAGCCCGAGACCGCGCCGCCATAGGTCTTGCCGGACAGGTTCTTCTTGCCGCTGATCTGCTTCACCGTCGTCTGGAGGATCGGGAAACCTTCCTTGGACGCCGGGGCGACGATCGCGCGCCCGTCCTCCTTGCCCGAAAAATAGGACGTCAACCGCGCCTTCAGATCGGGGTTCGGCTTGCCGTTGCCCCCGCCCGAGAGCGCCTTGAGCGAATCGTGCAGCACATGGCGGGCGATCTGGCCCGTGTAGCTGACCGAATTCTTGGCATCGCCCTGGTAGCCTTTGACGGTGACCAGGAAGGGCCCGTACAGGTGCCCGTCGGCCTGGGCCGAGGCCGCGAAGGCGACAACGCCGGTGGCCATGGCCGCCGATTTCAACAGATTCTTCATTGTGGTCCTCGGAATTGATTGAGCGTGACGGCGCAGCGCGCGCGGCCGACGTCGCTTGCGCCGGTAAGCCTTGCCTTGCCGTCCCGCCATTGCGTGGGTCCTTTAACGCGATTGCAAATCACTCGCATTCACACTTCTATGTCAAGAACCCCTTTTCGCGCAAGTGGGGAAAGACAAGATCGTGGCGAAACCGGGATGGCGCCGCGCGCCGGCGGGCGATCTTCTATCCGCGCGCGTCGGCGTTTTCGGCGATGCAGGCGAGGAAGGGGGCGGCGAAGTCGCGCAGCTTGGCGGCGCCGACGCCATTGACGGCGGCGAAATCGGCCTCGGTCCGGGGCCGCTTGCGGGCCATGTCCTCCAGCGTCCGGTCGGGAAAGACGATATAGGCGGGCACGCCGCGCGCCGCCGCCAGCTCCCGGCGCAGCGCCTTCAGCGCGCCCAGCAGCGCCGCCTCGTCGTCGCTCAGCGCCGTCGCCGGGGCGCGCGGCGCGGCGGCCCGGCGGCCGGCGCCGGCCACCATGTCGCGGCGATAGCGAAAGGCGCCGCCGCCGGCGGCCAGGGCGCGGCCCGTCTCGGTCAGGGCGATGCCGCCATGGCCGGCGACATCCAGCCGCAGATGGCCGGCGGCGACCAGCTGGCGCAGGATCGTCTGCCATTCCCGCTTCTCGATCCCGCCGCCGCCGCCATAGGCCGCCAGCCGGTCATGGCCCAACTGGCGGATCCGGTCGGTGTCGGCGCCGCGCAGAACGTCGATCAGATGGGCGGCGCCGAACCGCTGGCCGGTCTGCTGGACAGCCCCCGCCGCCAGGCGCGCGGCGTCGGTGCCGTCGGCCAGCTCCGGCGGGTCCAGGCACAGGTCGCAATTGCCGCAGGGCGCGGCCAGGGTCTCGTCGAAATAGGCGAGCAGGCCCCGGCGGCGGCATTCCGGCGCCTCGCAATAGGCGATCAGCGCGTCCAGCCGCTTGTGCTCGCGCCGGCGATGGGCCTCGTCGCCGCCCTCCTCCTCGATGAACAGGCGGCGCATGCGGATATCGTCCAAGCCGTAGAACAGGTGCGCGTCCGCCGGCAGGCCGTCGCGCCCGGCGCGGCCGATCTCCTGGTAATAGGCCTCGACATTGCCGGGCAGATCGGCATGGACGACGAAGCGCACGTCCGGCTTGTCGATCCCCATGCCGAAGGCGATGGTGGCGACCATGACCACCGCCGGCTCGGCCATGAAGACGTCCTGGTTGGCGGCCCGCGCCGACGCCTCCATCCCCGCATGGTAGGGCAGGGCGCGGATGCCGTTCTCGGCCAACAGCGCGGCGGCGCGGTCGACCTTGGCGCGGGACAGGCAATAGACGATGCCGCTTTCGCCGGCATGGGCGTTCACCGCGTCCAGTAGCTGGCGGTTCCGCGCCTGGCGGGGCGCCACATGCAGGCGGATGTTGGGCCGGTCGAAGCCGGAGACGAAGACGCGCCCCTTGCCGGCGAACAGCTTGGCGGCGATGTCGGTCCGCGTCGCCTGGTCGGCGGTGGCGGTCAGGGCGGCGATGGGGACGCCCGGAAAGGCCTCGGCAAGTCCCGACAGGGCCTCGTATTCGGGGCGGAAGGACTGGCCCCAGCGCGAGATGCAATGGGCCTCGTCCACCGCGATCAGGCCGACCGGCAGCTTCGCCAGCGCCGCCAGCATGCGCGGCGTCATCAGCCGCTCGGGCGAGATATAGAGCAGCCGCACCCGGCCCGCCGCCGCCGCCCGCCAGGTATCGGCGTTGGCGGCGTAGGGCCGCGACGAATTGATGCTGTCGGCGGCGACCCCGGCCAGCTTCAGGGCCGCGACCTGGTCTTCCATCAGGGCGATCAAGGGCGAGACGACGATCGCCAACCCGCCCCGCAGCAGGGCCGGTATCTGAAAGCAGAGCGACTTGCCCGCCCCGGTCGGCATGACGGCCAGGGCGTGCGCGCCGGCGGTCAGGGCGCCGACGACCTCCGCCTGGCCGGGGCGGAAATCGTCATATCCGAAAACGTCCTTCAGGATGCGCTTGGCGTCGGCGGTCGGCATGTTGGGCAGTATAGGACGGCGGGCGGTTCGGGGAGACGTAGATTCGGTCCCGCCGCGCCTAGCTCGGCCGCGCGCCCTCGGGACGGCCCGCGGCCCGGCGCGGATGGGCGGCGTCCAGGCGCGCCGCCTGGGCCTCGCGGGCGCGCAGGCCGCGCAGGGTGTTGATCAGCAGCGCGACCAGCACCAGGGCGGCGATCCCGTAGACCGGCCAGACGAAGGCGGCGTAGCCGCCCATGGCCAGGAAGTCGGACAGGTTCTGCATCGCGCGCTCCCCCGCCTCAGCCCGCCGCCCGCATCATCTGCAGGGCGCGGATCTTGCGGGCGAGAAGCTCGCTGCGGATGCGCAGCAGCAGGACGCTGACGAAATAGGCGGTGAACCCGACCGCGACCAGCAGCAGCGGGACGAGCATCGACAAATGGATCGCGGGGCCGTCCAGCCGCACCACGCTCGCCGGCTGGTGCAGGGTGTTCCACCAATCGACCGAGAATTTGATGATCGGCACGTTGACGACGCCCACCAGGGCCAGCACGGCGGCCGATTTGGCGCCGCGCGCCGGGTCCTCGAAGGCGTCGAACAGGACGATATGGCCCAGATACAGGAAGAACAGCACCAGCACCGAGGTCAGCCGAGCGTCCCACACCCACCAGGCGCCCCACATGGGCTTGCCCCACAGGGCGCCGCTGACCAGGGCGATCAGGGTGAAGGACATGCCGATGGGCGAGGCCGCCTTGGCCGCCAGGTCGGCCAGCGGATGCTTCCAGATCAGGGCGACGGCGCTGGCGGCGGCGATGAAGGTATAGGCGAACAGCGCCATCCAGGCGGCGGGGACATGGACATACATGATCCGCACCGTGTCGCCCTGCTGATAGTCGGCGGGCGCGAATACCAGCCCCCAGACCAGTCCGACGGCCAGGGTCGCGCCGGCGATCCCGGCGCTCCAGGGCAGGACCCGCCGGGCGAGGGCGAGGAAGCGGTTGGGGTTGGCGAAGCGATGCATGGCGATTCTGTCCGACTGTTGGGCCGCGTTCGCGCGCCTATTCCAGCGCCTGGCGCAGCCCCGCCGCCGCCGCCCAGGGGCTGAGCGCCAGGGCACCGAGGAAGAACGCGCCCAGGAACATCAGATGGGGGTGGGCGCTCAACCCGGCAACCGAGGCGTCGACCGCGGCGACGCCGAAGATCAGCACCGGAATATAGAGCGGCAGGACCAGAAGGGACAGCAGCGCGCCGCCGCGCCGCGCGCCCAGCGCCAGCGCCGCGCCGATGGCGCCGATCAGAGTCAGGGTCGGGGTGCCCGCCAGCATGGCGGCCAGCAGGACCGCGTAGCCCTCGGCCTCCAGGTTGAGGAGAACCGCGAGCAGCGGCGAGACCAGGATCAGCGGCAGCCCGGTGGTCAGCCAATGGGCCAGGCATTTGGCCAGCACCACCAGCTCCAGCGAGACCGGCGCCGAGGCCAAGAGGTCCAGCCCGCCATCCTCGTAATCGACCAGGAACAGCCGCTCCAGCGACAGCATGGCGGCCAGCAGCGCGGTCACCCAGATGACCCCGGCGGCGATCCGCGCCAGCACCTGGGCCTCGGGTCCGACGCCGAAGGGAAACAGCACTACCGCCAGGACGAAGAAGACGACCACCATCACCGTGTCGCTGCCCCAGCGCCCGGCGAGGCGCAGATCGCGCCAGAGGATGGCGAGGAAGCGGCTCATGCCGGCCCCGCCTCGGCAATTTCGGCCGCCTCCGCCGCGGCGAACGGGTCGGCGAAGCCGCCATTGGCCGGGGCGAAGGCGTCCAGGTCCAGTCGCTCGGCCGATGCCAGGCCCAGATCGACATGGGTCGCGCAGACGGCCATGCCGCCGGCGGCGCAATGGTCGTCGATGGCGCGCACCAGGCGGGCGAAGGACTCGGCGTCCAAGGCCAGGGTCGGCTCGTCCAGCAGCCACAGGGCCGCCGGGGCCGCCAGAAGCCGGGCCAGCGCCAGCCGGCGCCGCTGGCCGGCGGACAGCAGGCGCGACGGCGTTTCGGCCAAGCCGCCGAGGCCGAAATAGTCCAGCGCCGCGTCGATCCGCTTCCCCGTTTCCGCGCGCGCCGCGCGCCCCCTGCCGCCCGCCGCGAGGCCGGCCCAGAAGGCCAGGTTCTCGGCGGCGGTGAAGGCCGGCTTGATGGCGTCGGCATGGCCGACATAATGCAGCCGCGCGCCGTGGGCCTCGCGGTCCTCGGCGACGGGAGATCCGTCCCATGTCAGGATGCCCGCCGTCGGCCTCGACAGCCCGGCCATCAGGCGCAGCAGGCTGGACTTGCCGCTGCCGTTCGGCCCGGCGAGGAGTAGCGCGCCGCCCGGCGCGAGGTCGAAATCGAGGCCGGCGAAGACCCGCCTTTCGCCCCGTACGCAGACGAGGTCGCGGCCCCGGAAGGGGCGGGCCGGACTGACGGCGGGCATTGTCACTTGGAATCCGTTCCGGTCGCGGTCAGTAGGACTTGGGCAGGCCGAGGCCGTTCTGGGAAATCTGGTTCAGCGCCATCTGCCGCGAAACGGGGGTGATGATGTGCAGGCGCATGAACTTCCAGATGTCGATCAGATCGTAGTCGCGCACGAACCCGTTGCCGCCATGCAGTTGCAACACCGCGTCGGCGGCTTCCAGCCCGGCGTCGGCGGCGGCCAGCTTGGCCATGGTGGCGCCGACCACGTCGCCCCGATCCTCGTCATAGTCCCGCGCCGCCTTGTAGGTTTGCAGCCGGGCGAGCGACAGGTGGGTATGGGCCAGGGCCAGCGGATGCTGGATGCTCTGATAGGCGCCGATCGGGCCGTCGAACACGGTCCGCTGGTTGGCGTAATCGATGCCGCGCGCCAGCACATGCTTGCCGTAGCCGACCAGCATGGCGGCGACCATCAGCCGTTCCGGGTTCAGGGAATCGAACAGCGGCTTCAGCCCGTCGCCCTCGGCGCCGATCAGGTCTTCCTCGGGGACGAAGACATTGTCGAAATAGACCATGAACTGCTTTTCCGGCTTGCGGAACTCGACCGGCAGGGCCGACATGGTGATGCCGTCGGACTTGGTGTCCAGCATGAACAGGGACATGCCGCGGGTCGGACGGTCGGGGTCGCGCGGCCGGGTGCGGGCGACGACGAAGGCGCGCTCGGCGATGTCGAAGCCGGTGATGAACATCTTTTCGCCGTTCAGCCGGTAGCCGCCCTCGACCTTCTCGGCGAAGGTCTTGATCTTGAACGAATTGGTGCCGGCTTCCGGCTCGGTGATGGCGAAGGCGGCGATGACGTCGCCGCGCATCATCGGCGGCAGGAAGCGTTCGCGCTGCGCCTCGGTGGCGTTGCGCGCAATCGAGACGATGGCGATCGCCGGGCAGAGCAGCATCATCAGCAGCGGCACGCCCCGTTCCGACAGCCGCTCCATCACCAGGCACAGCTCGGTCAGGCCGAGCCCCAGCCCGCCCTGCTCCTTGGGCACGCAGATGCCCATGCAGCCGGCGTCGGCCAGCGCCCGCCAGGCCTCCCAGTAGAAGCCGTCCTTCTCGATGACGTCCAGATAGTACCGGCGGTCGTATTTCTGGGTGATCCGGTCGACCAGGTCGACCAGGGCCTGTTGATCGTCGTTCAGGGAGAAATCCATGCCGGCGCGCCTCCGGGGTTTGGGTCGGGGCCTTGGCACCGGTGATAGCGTCCCGCCGCGGGGCCGGTCAATCGGGGCGGCGCCGGGGCGCCCTTTCGGGGGCGCGGGCTGGACTCGGGCCCGGCTTCGTCGTACAGGAAGCGTCGCCGTCCGCGCCGCGATTCCGCGTGGGCCGCCGCCATCGCCGAGGCGCCGCCCGCCCGGGGAGACCGGCGCCAAAGACGACTGAGCCAGAGACCGTACTCAAGCTGGAAGGAGGCCCGCCTTGTCCGTCATCGGCCAGGATAGCCTGAAAACGCGCCGGACCCTCGAGGTCGGCGGGAAGACCTATGATTATTTCAGCCTCGCCGCCGCCGAGGAGGCGGGGCTGGGCGCGGTGTCGCGGCTGCCCTTCTCGCTCAAGGTCCTGCTCGAGAACCTGTTGCGCTTCGAGGACGGGCGCACGGTCACTACCGACGACATCAAGGCCCTGGCCGGCTGGACCGCGAGCCAGACGGCGCGCGAGATCGCTTATCGACCGGCCCGGGTCCTGATGCAGGACTTCACCGGCGTGCCCGCGGTGGTCGATCTGGCGGCGATGCGCGCCGCCATCGCCGACCGGGGCGGCGACCCGACGCAGATCAATCCCCTCAGCCCCGTCGATCTGGTGATCGACCATTCGGTGATGGTCGACCGGTTCGGCTCGGCCGGCGCCTTTGCCGAGAATGTGGCGCTGGAATACGAGCGCAACGGGGAGCGTTATTCCTTCCTGCGCTGGGGCCAGCAGGCGTTCGACAATTTCCGGGTCGTGCCGCCGGGCACCGGCATCTGCCACCAGGTGAACCTGGAATATCTGGCCCGGGTCACCTGGACCGCCGAGGCCGCCGGCCGGACCGTCGCCTTCCCCGACACGCTGGTCGGCACCGACAGCCACACCACCATGGTCAACGGCCTCGCCGTCCTCGGCTGGGGCGTCGGCGGGATCGAGGCGGAGGCCGCGATGCTCGGCCAGCCGGTCTCCATGCTGATCCCCGAGGTGGTCGGGTTCGAGCTGACCGGCGCGCTGGCCGAGGGGACGACCGCGACCGACCTGGTGCTGACCGTCACCCAGATGCTGCGCAAGAAGGGCGTGGTCGGCAAATTCGTCGAGTTCTACGGCGACGGGCTGGACCATCTGTCCCTGGCCGACCGGGCGACCATCGCCAACATGGCGCCCGAATACGGCGCGACCTGCGGCTTCTTCCCGGTCGATGGCGAGACGATCCGGTATCTGGAATTCACCGGCCGGCCGGCGGAGACGGTGGCCCTGGTCGAAGCCTACGCCAAGGCCCAGGGCATGTGGCGCGCGGCCGGCGCGCCGGCGCCGACCTTTACCGATACGCTGTCGCTGGACGTGTCGACGGTCGAGCCCAGCCTCGCCGGACCGAAGCGGCCCCAGGACCGGGTGCTGCTGTCGGCGGCGGCGGGCGCGTTCGAGGTCGCGCTGGCCGACATCAGGGGCGCCCATGCCGGCGGCGCGGCGGCGGACATGGCCGAGGAAGGCGGCGGCACGGTGCCCGACCTCGACCGCTCGGTCCCCGTCGAGGGCGCCGACTATGCGCTGTCCGACGGCGACGTGGTGATCGCCGCGATCACGAGCTGCACCAACACGTCGAACCCGGCGGTGATGGTCGCCGCGGGGCTGGTCGCCAAGAAGGCGGTCGCCCGCGGCCTGACGGTCAAGCCCTGGGTGAAGACCTCGCTGGCGCCCGGCTCCCAGGTCGTCACCGACTATCTGGCCGCCGCCGGGCTTCAGGACGATCTGGACGCGCTCGGCTTCAACCTGGTGGGCTATGGCTGCACCACCTGTATCGGCAATTCGGGGCCGCTGCCGGCGCCCATCGCCCAGGCCATCGAGACCGGCGATCTGGTCGCCTGCTCGGTCCTGTCCGGCAACCGCAATTTCGAGGGCCGGGTCAGCCCCCATGCCAAGGCCAACTATCTGGCCTCGCCGCCGCTGGTCGTCGCCTATGCGATCGCCGGATCGCTGCGGGTCGATATCGCGGCGGAGCCGCTGGCCACCGACGCCGAGGGCCGCGCCGTCTTCCTGCGCGACATCTGGCCGACCAACGACGAGGTGCGCGCCGCCGTCGAGGCCAGCCTGACGCCCGAGATGTTCCGTCAGCGCTATGGACAGGTGTTCGAGGGCGATATCGCTTGGCAGGGCGTGTCGGCGCCGACCGGCATGACCTATGACTGGGACGAGGCCAGCACCTATGTCCGCCGGCCCAGCTTCTTCGACGACATGGCGGCCGGTCCGGCGGGGGCCGCCGATATCGCCGGCGCGCGGCCGCTGGCGATCCTGGGCGACAGCGTCACCACCGACCATATCTCGCCGGCCGGCGCCATCAAGGCGGACGGCCCCGCCGGCGCCTATCTGACCAATCGCGGGGTCGCCCCCGCCGACTTCAATTCCTACGGCGCGCGGCGTGGCAACCACGAAGTGATGATGCGCGGCACCTTCGCCAATATCCGCCTGCGCAACGAGATGGCGCCGGGCACCGAGGGCGGCATTACCCGGCTGATGCCGGCCGGCGCCCAGATGTCGATCTACGACGCGGCGATGGCCTATCAGGCCGACGGGGTGCCGCTGGTGGTCGTCGCCGGCAAGGAATATGGCACTGGCTCGTCCCGCGACTGGGCGGCGAAGGGCACCCGGCTGCTGGGGGTCAAGGCGGTGATTGCCGAGAGCTTCGAGCGCATCCATCGCTCCAACCTGGTGGGGATGGGGGTGCTGCCGTTGCAGTTCAAGGCGGGCGACGACCGCAAGAGCTTGGGCCTGGACGGCAGCGAGACGTTCGACATCACCGGCCTCGCCGCCGGCATCACGCCGCGCATGGAGCTCGGCTGCCGGATCACCCGCGCCGACGGCACGACGGCCGAGATCGCCCTTGCCTGCCGCATCGATACCGCCGACGAAGTGGATTACTATCTGAGCGGCGGAATCCTGCAATACGTCCTGGGCAAACTGGTCACCGCCTGACGAACGGCAGACTTCGCCGATCCCCCGACCGGCCGGCGGGCGTCCGAAACGATCGGGCGCCTGGCCGGCGGCCCGGCGCCGCTCCCGGCGGCGCTGGACTCTCGCCGCCAACATGGCATGCTGCATGCCGGAGGAGCGAACCATAGCGAGAAGGAGTCAGGGGAGATGGACGTTCGCGACGCGATCATGAGTCGGAAGTCGGTGCGCCGGTTCCTGCCCAAGCCGGTGCCCGTGGAGGCGATCCGGCGGATCATGGAGTGCGCCGGCCAGGCGCCCAGCGGCCACAATATCCAGCCCTGGAAAGTCTACGCGGTCGCCGGCGAGGCGCGCGAAAGCCTCTGCCGGGACATCCTGGACGCCATCGCCAACGAGCCGATGGAGAACCATGTCCCCGAATACGACTACTACCCGACCGAATGGTACGAGCCCTATATCGGCCGCCGCCGGAAGCTGGGCCACGAAATGTACGGGCTTTTGGGCATCGCCCGCGACGACAAGGCGGCGCGCGAGGCGCAGATGAACCGCAACTACATCTTCTTCGACGCGCCGGTCGGGATCTTCGTGACCATGGACAACCGCCTGGCGACGGGCACTTTCCTCGACATGGGCATGTTCATCCAGAACATCTTGATCGCCGCCCGTGGAGAGGGGCTGCATACATGCGGCCAGGCGGCCTTCACCTGGTTCCACAAGATCATCCGCAAGCATGTCGGCATGGCCGACACTGAGACCTTGGTCTGCGGTATCGCCCTCGGCTACGAGGACCCCGACGACCCGGTGAACAAGCTGGTCGCCGAGCGCATCCCCGTCGACGACTACGTCAAGTTCCTGGGCTTCTAGCCCCGGTGCCACCGCGCGCAACGATCGCGCGCGGTGGCCGGCCCCCGTCATCGAAGGTCGGCCCCGTCCTGGACGCAACTTCACCCTTGCAATTGAGACGCATTCTCAATAAGATCCAAAGCCTCTGCGAAGCCATGAGGTGGCGAGATGAGCGATTCAGGCGGCATATGCAAGCGGACAAGCGGTGGCGGTGGCTCGTGTGACCTTGGCGGCGGCGGCCGCCCCGACAGTCGCGGCAGCAGGTCCGGCAATCTCGGCGAGCCCAGCAACCGCGCCTCGTCCGGCGGCACCTTCGGTGGCGTCGGCGCGGACACGTCCGATAGGTCGTTGCTGTCCGGCGGTTCCGGCGAGATGGCGCCCCCCGGCCAGCCTCTGACCTGCCCGGAATATCTGCTGATCTGGGCGGGGCGGCAGATTCTTGCCGGCGAACCGGTGGCGCCGGTTCTGGCGGGCGAACTGGGCGACATGGCGGGGCCGGAGGCGGGCGAGGCGCTCCTTGCCGCCTTTGCCGGCCTGGTCGCGATGCTGGAGCGCCGGGCGCGCCGCTCCTTGCGGTTCGCCACCCCCGGAAGTCGGGACTTGATGCCGGACGAAATCCAGCTCCTGGGTCTGATCGCCGCCGCCCAGCACGGCCAGGCGGCACTTCTGGAGGCACGGCTGACCTGGCTGGTTCGCCCCGCGCGCCGTTCCGCCCTCGCCGCCGCCGTTGCCGGGTTCGCGGTGGGTCTGGCCGAAGCCGGGATCGCACTGCCCGACCGCAGCGGGGTCCAGACCAGACCGGCTTGGCGGCTGCCGATCGCCGTCGCGCTGCCCGGCTAGGCCGGGACGGCATCCCCCGGTCGCGATGTTGGTTCGGGCGGCCGGCAAGGTTCACCGCCCTTTCACCCAGTTGTGATTGGCTGCGGTGGCGGGCCGGTGCCTATCTAGGGGGCATGGTTCACCGCCGTCTCGCCTCGATTGCGCTCGGATTTGCCCTGGCCCTCGCCGCCGCGTCGCCGGCTGTCGCGGACCGCGCGCCCGTCGTCGTCGAGCTGTTCACCTCCCAGGGCTGCAATTCCTGTCCGCCGGCCGACGCCTATCTGGGCAAGCTGGCCAAGCGCGCCGACCTGGTCGCCTTGTCCCTGCATGTGGACTACTGGGATTATATCGGCTGGAAGGACCCCTTCGCGAGCCGCAAGAATACCCAGCGCCAGCGCGCCTATGCCCATGCCCTGAACCGCAGCTATGTCTATACGCCGCAGATGGTGGTCCAGGGCCATTACGACGTGCGCGGCAACAACATGGCGGCGGTCGAGAAGGCGATCGACGCGGCTCGAGCCGAGCCGAGCCTCGCCATCGAGATCGAGGATCGCGGCGACGGCGGCGTCCTCGTCCGTTTGCCGGCGGCGACCTACGAGGGCCGGGCGACGATCTGGCTGGCCGGCTACGACCGCAAGCACACGACCCCGATCCATCGTGGCGAGAACGCCAACAAGACCCTGAACAATTACAATGTCGTCCGGGTACTCACGCCCATCGGCACCTGGACCGGCGCGGCGATGGAAATTCCGGTGTCCCTCGCCGGCATGACCGAGAAGGCCGTCGATGGCTGCGCGGTCATCGTCCAGCCCGACGGGATGGGCCGGATCCTCGGCGCCGCGGTCCTCGACCTGGCGCCCGAACCCAAGCCCCGATACCGCCGCTAGGCGCGGCCCCGCCGGTCGGCGCGCCAATCGGCGCGGGCGAGGCGGAAATACGGACAATCGGCCTGGCCATAGGCGCGGCGCGTGCCGCGCGATCGGAAACCGAGCTTGGCCAGAACGCCGAGAGACGCCTGATTGTCTGCCCCCGCGACCGCGACGATGCACGCCAGGCCGAGGCGGTCGAAGCCGGCATCGATCAACCCGACCCCGACCTCGGTGGCGATCCCCCGCCCCCAGGCATGCCGGCCGAGCCTGTAGGCCAGCTCGACCTCCGTTCCGCCGCCGAACCGGACCAGCCCGGCCAGGCCCAGGAAGGCGCCGGTCTCGCGCCCCTCGACGATCCGCACGCCGAGCCCCCGCGCGGCCGGGACCGCGATCCGACGGCGCGCCCAGACGGCGGCCGCGCGCGGCGATTGGGCGCCGCCGCCGATATGGCGCATCACGGCCGGATCGGTGTTCAGCGCCACCAGGTCGGGAATATCGCCGGCGCGCGGCCGGCGCAGGCGCAGCCGCGCCGTCCCGATCTCGGTCATGGCGGCGGGACCCCGGCGTGCGGCCGGATCAGGCGGCGAGCCCTTTTTCCAGGGCCGAGGCCAGCCGCCGCGAGAAGGCGGCGGGGTCGGGGACCGGCTCGCCCTCGCTGATCCGCGCCTGGTCGAGCAGCAAGCGAGCGATGTCCGAGACGTCGGCCTTGTCGCCGTCCGCCGCGGCCCGCTCCGCCAGTGCCCGGATCAGCGGGTGGCGGGGGTTGACCTCCAGGATGCGCTTCGACGCCGCGTCCAGGTTGCGCGCCTTCTTCAGCAGCCGTTCCAGATGCATGTCCATGTCGGCCGCGTCGGCGACCAGGCAGACCGGGCTTTCGGTCAGCCGGTCGGACGCGCGCACGTCCTTGACCTCGTCCTCCAGGGCAAGCTTGAACATGGCGATCAGGGCGTCGGCG
>Ga0070729_10001687_pt1 | contig 32320 bp, 19 predicted proteins | sample tdDd472_FD_66725 | JGI IMG/M metagenome (GOLD analysis project Ga0070729, IMG submission 66725) | Marine sediment microbial communities from the Atlantic coast under amendment with organic carbon and nitrate - tdDd47.2 | ecosystem: Environmental > Aquatic > Marine > Coastal > Sediment | place...
TCTATTTCTATTAATCCTTGTCGTGGCAGCTTGCAAAAACAAATCCAGTACTGATCATTCGGTTGAGAACACCCTGATCCTAAATATGCTGGACTATAACATCACACCCATATCACCAACGGACCGAAGTTCGTTGGCTTTTTCCGACCAGGGAGCGTGGTTTGCCTATGGGCTTCCAGACAAATTGGAATATTACGGTGGATTTTCCGGACCATTTTTAATGACACAGGAAAATGGAGTTTGGGTCAGCCCATCTCTTAGCCAGCTAAAACTAATTGAAACCGGAACAGGGAAAACGATTGACTGGAATAACTTTAATCATACATCCTCAAGCTACAATAGTCACCTGGAGCAAGTATTTGAAAGTGAGAAACTAAAAATCAAACAAACTCTATTTTTTATTTCGCCGCACACTGCACTAATCACAAACAAAATCACTAACAAATCTAACAAAACCTTTAACCTCCAGGCAGAGTGGCATGGCATAACTTTCCTTGAAGGACTTGAATTGAATGTTTCGAAAAAGAATATCACTATTATTTCGGATAGAAGTGATGCAATAGGTAACATCCATACACCCGGAGAAATAATTCAAGGCATCTATGCAAATGACACATCGTATTCGATAGAAATTCAAGCCTTCCATTTGGAACCGGGAGCAGCCAGGGAATTACTACTCACACAAAGCTTCATTTTTCCTGAATATGATTGGGCGAAAGAGCAACTGCAAATTGATGAACTGCCTGAAGTCCATCAGCAACTCCTGCAATCCCGGATACGGGAGAAAGAATCCCAACTGGAAGAACTTAATAATCATTTGGATACTTCATGGAACAATCCAATTTATAAAGATCTTCTTTCTAAAACGGTTCTTACCCTGCAAAACAACTGGCGCGTTCCTGCTGGCGAGCTAAAACACAGCGGTTTATTTCCGAGCTATCATTACCTATGGTTTCATGCTTTTTGGGCATGGGACAGTTGGAAGCATGCCGCAGCACTAGCCTATTTTAATACTGAACTGGCCAAAGAGCAAATCAAAGCCATGTACGATTTCATGGATGAAGATGGTTTTATAGCTGATTGTGTTTTTCGTGATACCATCGTTGAAAAGCACAATTTCCGAAACACCAAACCTCCTTTATCTGCCTGGGCAGTTTGGGAAATTTACCAAAAAGACAATGACCTTAATTTTCTTAAGGAACTCTATCCAAAAATCCGAAAACAACATCATTGGTGGTATGCCTATCGTGATTACGACAGGGATGGTATTTGCGAATACGGCTCAACTGACGGCTCTCTTGTTGCAGCAAAATGGGAAAGCGGAATGGACAATGCCGTCCGTTTCGACGATTGTCAAATCCTTAAAAACTCAGGGTCGGCTTATTCCCTCAACCAGGAAAGTGTTGATTTAAATGCTTATCTCTATGCGGAAAAGATATTCTTGATTGAGATGGCCAGGATACTTCAGAAGGTAGACGATATTAGTGAACTTAAGAAAGAAGCTGAAGCACTAAAAATAAATATCCAAAAGCAATTTTTTGATGCCGGATCAGGCTGGTTTTATGACACCTCTATTGATGGCGAAACTTTTATCGATGCTATGGGATGCGAAGGATGGATACCGCTCTGGGCCAGAATTGCCACTACACATCAGGCAGAAGCTGTAAAAACCAACATGATGAATCCTTTGTTCTTCAATGGCAAGGTGCCCTTCCAAACCTTAAGTGCCAGTCACCCAAAGTTCAAACCTGATGGTGGATACTGGCGAGGCCCTGTTTGGCTTGATCAATCATATTTTGGCGTAATAGGCCTGCATAATTATGGATATATCCAGGAAGCATATGGAGCTACTTACAAATTATTCCACAATGCTGATGGTGTTCTAGGCAAAGGAAAGTCAATCCGCGAAAATTATAACCCGGTAACAGGCGAAGGTTTAGAGTCAGAAAATTTCAGTTGGTCGGCCGCACATTATCTGTTATTGCTCATTAACGAAAATCATGAAAACTGATTATTTATCCATACAAATCACACAAGACCAGGCAAAAAAAATCGCCAGGGAATTGTATCGAATTGAAGGTGAATCCCACTCCTTAGCAGGAGAACTGGATTTCAATTTCCGAATCAAAACAAAAAAAGATAGTTATATTCTAAAAATCAGCCGGCCGGATGTTGACGAAAAATTTGTAGAATTCCAGCAGCAAATACTTGAGCATGTTTCAAAAAGTGGGCTGCCTATTACCTCCCCACTAACATTGCATGATGTAAATGGAAAATTCATAAGTCATTCAAAAGATAATTACGGAAATAAACGCATCGTTCGCATGCTGTCTTGGATAGGTGGCAGGTTATGGTCTTCAGTCCACCCGCAAAATGATGAACTACTATTTAGTTTAGGAGAACAGGCAGGTTTACTAACAAAAGCCTTGCAGGATTTCGATCACCCACATGCGCACCGTAAGTTTGAATGGGATATTGCCAGAGTAGAGTGGACCAATAATTTTGTTCACCTTTTCAACAACGAACAAAATAAAATCATCAGCAATTTCCAACATAAGTTTGATGCGGTGAAGGATAAATATCAGACTTTTCGCAAAAGTGTAGTCCATAACGATGTCAACAACAACAATATAGTGGTTACGAATGATTTGATAAATCCAAAAGTCATATCGATAATCGATTATGGGGATGCAATTTACACCCAAACCATTAACGACCTCGCCATTGCCATTGCCTATGCGGTGATGAACAAAACCGATGCGCTCCGGGCATCGCTTCCCATAATCAAAGGATACCATAAACACTTCCCGATACAGGAAAAAGAATTGGACTTATTATTTGTTCTGGTTGCTATGCGACTGGTAATCTCGGTAACCAAATCAGCCATCAACAAGCAAAAGGAACCGGATAATAAATATTTATTAGTCAGTGAAAAGCCAGCATGGAAGGTGCTTGAAAAATGGATTCAAATCAATGAAGACCTGGCAAGATACAGTTTTAGAGAAGCTTGTGGATTTAGGCCTCACCCCGATGAAAACGCCTTTACAAACTGGGCAAATAAACAATCTGTATCACTTAAGGGTTTATTTCCAAAATTGAATACCGATAAAGTTCAGTTTGTGGATATGAGTATATCAAGTAGGTGGTTGGGTAATGAAGCTGAATTTAATGACACTGATATGCAATCACTCAAAATCAAGCGTCTTCAAAAGCAAAATCCGCATGCAATCATTGGAGGCGGCTACCTTGAACCACGGCCGTTCTACAGCACTGATGCATTTAAAAAAGAAGGAAACAACGGGCCGGAGTTCAGAACATTTCATCTGGGCATGGACTTTTGGATGGCAGACCTAACACCGATACACGCAATTTTTGATGGTACAGTTTTCAGCATCATTAACAATGATATAGACAAAGATTATGGCCCTACCCTACTTCTGAAGCATAAAGCAGACGATGGTACAGAGTTTTTTTCGCTGTATGGCCATTTGAGCAAAAGCACATTGCAACTTCATCAACGTGGACAATCTGTGCAAAAAGGTGATCTGATCGCTTATGTTGGAAATTCAAATGAAAACGGGAATTGGGCGCCACATCTCCATTTTCAATTGATGTTGGATATGCTCGGCAACAAACATAATTTCCCGGGTGTTGCTTTTCCGGAGGAATTAAAAGTTTGGAAAAGCATTTGCCCTGATCCAAATCTCTTGTTTAAACATACGACGTTTGAAACTCAGCAACACAAAACAGATTCAGAGAGTATTTCTTTTAGAAAACGATATCTTGGTAAAAGCCTGAGTTTATCCTACAATGAACCGCTTAAAATAGAAAGGGGAACACGTGCCCATCTCATCGACAACACAGGCAGGAAATACCTTGATACGGTAAATAATGTTGCCCATGTCGGGCATGAGCATCACAGGGTTGTAAAATCCGGGCAGGATCAAATGGCTGTACTTAATACCAATACACGCTATTTACATGGGAACATCAATGAATTTGCCAGAGAGTTACTTGGCACCTTCCCTGAAGAATTATCGGTAGTGTATTTTGTGAATTCTGGTAGTGAGGCCAATGAACTGGCGTTGCGGATGACACGTGTTTACACCGGGCAAAAAGAGATGATTGCTGTTGAAGTGGGTTACCATGGAAATACCAGTGGCTGTATTGACATCAGTTCATATAAATTTGACGGCGAAGGTGGCCAGGGTGCACCTGAACATACACATATCGTCCCTTTACCGGATGCCTACAGAGGAATGTATCGGGGTAAAAATACTGGTCCCAAATATGCTGAACACATCAAAAAGCAGATTAAAAACATACAGCAAAAAGGAAGAAATATTGCCGGTTTCATTTGCGAAAGTATTATTAGTTGCGGAGGACAAATTGAACTCCCCAATGATTATTTAAAAATTGCATACCAGGCCGTCAGAAGTGCTGGTGGCCTCTGCCTTGCTGATGAAGTACAGGTTGGCTGCGGAAGGGTTGGAAGCCACTTTTGGGGTTTCGAATTACATGATGTTGTACCGGACATAGTTACCATCGGGAAACCCATCGGCAATGGGCATCCATTGGCAGCAGTGGTTTGCACTCGGGAAGTGGCTGATGCATTCGCCAACGGCATGGAATATTTCAACACCTTTGGCGGCAACCCGGTTTCGTGTGCTATTGGCCTTGAAGTTTTGCGTGTGATCAAGGATGAAAAATTACAGGAAAATGCCCTTGCTGTTGGTAATTACATGAAGAAAGGCCTTTTGGAATTACAAAAGAATTTTCCTATTATCGGTGAAGTTCGTGGGCAGGGTTTGTTCCTTGGATTTGAGCTAAATGATGAGAACAAAAACCCATTGACCAAAAAAGCAACCTATCTTGCCAACCGCATGAAAGAACTTGCAATTTTAATGAGTACGGATGGTAAGCATAATAATGTTTTAAAAATTAAACCCCCTATGGTCTTCTCGGTTGAAAATGCAATGGAGTTTCTCTTCAGATTAAAAACAGTTTTTAAAGAGGATTTTATGAGGCATTAGTTATGAAGCAGGCAATTTATTCTTTCATACTTGTGATTCTTTTTTCATCCTGTACTAGGCGTACTGAAAAACTGGAACAAATTTTTCACAATGACCATACGGTTTTTGGAGTCAACAAAATGAAGGCACATGCCGATTTTTTTGCTTTTGAAACAGCATCCTTGTCACGGGAAAATAAGCCCATCCGTTCAAACCGTTACATCTCCCTTAATGGCAATTGGAGATTCTATTGGGTTCGCTCGCCAGAGGATCGAATTAAAAATTTTTATGAAAACAACTTAAATGACAGCGAATGGAAAACCATTCCTGTACCTGCAAACTGGGAAGTAGAAGGTTATGGCCATCCAATATACCTTGATGAACGATATCCATTCAATACTCAATGGCCGAACGTACCGGAGGAGTATAACCCGGTTGGAACATACCGGCATAGTTTTTACATTCCAAATGATTGGGCCAACCAGGATATCATTTTACACTTTGCCGGTGCAAAATCAGCAATGTATATTTACATTAATGGCCAATTTGTTGGATATTCACAGGGATCCAAAACCCCGGCAGAATTTGATGTTAACTCATTTGTTAAGGCCGGGAATAACCAAATTGCCATCCAAATGCATCGCTGGAGTGATGCCAGTTACCTAGAGAGCCAGGATATGTTGCGGATGAGTGGTATCGAACGGGAAGTATTTGTTTACACACGACCAAAAGTTTCGGTAACAGATTTTCATGTTGTAGCCGATTTAGTCAATTCATTTAACCATGGTAAATCCATAAACACCATTGAATTAAATAATTCGACGGCACAAACTGTTGGCCGTACATTGAAAATTCAAATCTTTGATGACATTAAGGAGGTCTTTTCTTACCAGGAGGAAATCGAAATAAATTCAAAAGATACTTTATCAATAAAAGTTAAAACTATAATTCCAAATGTGAAGCAATGGTCGGCAGAAACACCCAATTGCTACCAGTTACGCTTGCAATTGCTGGATGTTGAAAATGAGAAGAACAATCAATTTATTGATAAAAAAATTGGTTTCAGGAATATTCAAATCCATAACAACCAACTGCTGGTGAACGGGAAAGCGATTGATATTAAAGGGGTAAACCGACATGAAACCGATCCTTTTACCGGGCACGTGGTTTCTAAAGAATCGATGGAAAGAGACATCCGACTTATGAAGCAAAACAACATCAATGCTGTTCGTAGCAGTCATTATCCAAATCATCCTTTTTGGTATGACCTGTGCGATAAATATGGATTGTATGTTATTGATGAAGCCAACATCGAAAGCCATCCTTTGGCCATCGATGAAAAAACACAAATCGGAAACGAAATGTCATGGCTGCCGGCACACCTTGACCGTACGCAACGAATGTTTTATCGCGACAGGAACCATCCATCTATTATCATTTGGTCCCTGGGCAATGAAGCCGGGCATGGAGAAATTTTTCAGAATACCTATAGTTGGCTTAAAGACAAGGATACCACACGACCGGTACAATATGAACCTGCAGGAACAAACGATTACACAGATATTTTTTGTCCGATGTATCCCCGTCCGGAATATCTCATTGATTATGCTGAAGAGGATCCGGCTAAACCTTGCATCATGATTGAATACTGTCACGCAATGGGGAATTCAGTGGGGAATTTACAGGATTACTGGAATATTATCGAAAAATACCCCGCTCTTCAGGGTGGATTTATTTGGGATTGGGTTGATCAATCCCTGGAATATACAGATAAATATGGCAAACCCTACCTGGCATATGGCCACGATTACCATCCGGATTTACCAACCGATGGTAATTTTTTGAACAATGGTTTGGTCGATCCTTATCGCAATCCGCACCCCCATATACATGAAGTAAAAAAGGTGTATCAGCCAGCGGGATTTGAATGGAATAAGAAAAACAATAACCTGGTTTTGACAAACAAAAATTATTTTGCTGCATTTAAAAACAATAGTTTGGTTTGGACAGTTTTTGAGGAAGGTTCAATATTCCAGCAAGGCACCATCAATGAACTGAATATAGAACCTCAGGATAGTAAAAAGTTTCATTTAAGCCTCAAAGAATTTGAAGAGGATAAAGAGTATCTATTGCAATTCCAATTGATCACCAAACGGAAAGAAGGATTGCTAGCAGCTAAACATGAATTGGCTTTCGAGCAATTCGTTTTGCAAGTATGGGCACCAGGGCCTGTGTCTCACTCAAAAAATAATCAACTCACTATTGAATCAAAAGAAAATCAGTTCATCATTGCAAACGAAGTTGTAGAATTAAAAATTCATCAAAGCACCGGAGAAATACAACATTGGAGCTTCAACGAAGAATTAATTACAACTGATCCCATCCGGCCAAACTTTTGGCGGCCTCCAACTGATAACGACCTGGGAAATAACATGCAGCGGTGGGCAAAGATATGGCAACAGGCAACCAATAACACCAATCCCCTTCTCTTCAATGTACCAACCCAAACAGATGATGGAGTAACGTTTATAATAAGATATCAGCTTTCAGACAGTATAGCAAAAGTAATGATCAGGTATACATTGAGCAACGATGGTGAGTTGTTAGTGGACTACCAATTCTCACCTTTAAAGGAAATCCTTCCCAAGATCCCTCGCCTTGGGATGTACCTGACTTTGCCCAAAAGTTTTACTTCCATGTCCTGGTACGGCAGAGGGCCCCATGAAACCTATTGGGACAGAAAATCCTCAGGGAAAATTGGAAGATATCAAGGTTTAATTGAAGAACAATTTCATGCTTACCCACGACCGCAAGAAACAGGAAATAAAACCGATGTCAGGTGGATGAATTTAATTTCCGATCAGCTAAAGCTCGGGGTAAAATCACTCGACGGTCAATTACTGAGCTGCAGTGCATGGCCATTTGACACTTCCGAATTGGATTTTGTTGCCGGAAAAGATGGAGGCAAATCTGCCTCAGGGCTGGTACCTGTAACATCAAGGCACGGAGCTGATATCCAAACCGGGGAAACTGTCCAGTGGAATATCGACCATTTGCAGATGGGTGTAGGTGGCGATACTTCTTGGGGCCGCCTGGTGCATGATGAATACACAATTCCTTGTAAGGATTATAACTACTCTTTCGTCATAAAGCCAGAGATTAGGTAGTATTCTACAGCAATGTTCTAACCTCAGGCTTTTAAACTTTTGACATTTAAAGCATAATTGATTTTAATGCTTCCATCCGACACCAGATTAAAGGATATGAAATCCAGTTTTTGCTTTCTAAAAATATCTCGATCAAAACGTTAAATTATTGTTAATGAGATGATTTTATTTGTTTACTGATTCATCTCATACGATATTCGCAAATAATTCGCTTGAGCACGTTACGCATTCATTTAATTGCTAAAACAAATTTCTGATAACCCTTTGCCTTTCAGAAGCCAATTATTTCAGTTATTACATGCATGTATCTCAATGTTTTGATGTGTTCAGAATAATAATTAAACACCATGAATAATATGAAAAATCAAGATTCAATGATTGAGGAATTCCGTAATCAATTAAGGGGTGAGTTAATTCTCCCCCGGGATGCAAATTATGATGAAGCGCGTACTGTTTATAACGGAATGATTGATAAGCGCCCAGCAATGATCGCAAAATGTACAGATGTTACTGATGTGGTTACAGCTGTTAATTTCGGCCGGGAAAACAATCTTCTCGTGTCGGTTCGTGGAGGTGGACACAATGCCGGTGGACTTGGCATTTGTGATGATGGGCTAGTAATCGATCTATCACAAATACGCTACACACACGTTGATTCAAAATCCAAAACCATTCGTGTTGGAGGTGGATGCCAATGGGGTGATGTTGACCATGCCGGGCATGCATTTGGCCTGGCAGTTCCAGCAGGAATTATTTCAACCACAGGCGTTGGTGGATTAACACTCGGCGGAGGCCTGGGCTATTTAACACCAAAATTTGGTTTAACGATTGACAATCTTCTTTCTGCCGATATGGTTCTGGCAGATGGAAGTATAGTTACCGCAAGTGCCGATGAAAACAAAGACCTGTTTTGGGCGATACGCGGCGGAGGTGGTAATTTTGGAATAGTCACATCTTTCCTTTTCAAAGCAAGCCAGGTACATACGATCGTAGGAGGACCTACACTCTGGGATATAAAACATACCGGGAAAATCCTGAAATGGTATCGCGATTTTATCTTAAAGGCACCAAACGATCTTTATGGATTCTTTGCTACCTTAACCGTGCCCGGACCACCATTTCCTGATGAACTTCACGGTAAAAAAATGTGCGGGGTAATATGGAATTATACCGGAGATCCGGAAAAGTTTGATGAAGTTTTCAAACCTGTTCGAGATATGATGCCTGATTTTGAACATGTTGGCCCAATGCCATTTCCTGCGCTCAACAGCATGTTCGATCAATTTTACCCTTCCGGAATGCAATGGTACTGGAGAGCTGACTTCATCAATGAGATACCTGATAAGGCGGTCGCTGAGCATGCAAAATTTGCCGAAGCGCTTCCGACACCACACTCAACAATGCACTTGTACCCAATTAATGGTGCAGCGCAAAAAGTAGGAAAAGACGATACTCCATGGGGATACCGTGAAGCCAACTGGTCGCAGGTGATCGTAGGTGTAGATCCGGAACCTGAGAATAAGGATAAGATCACAAAGTGGACAAAAGATTATTTTAATGCAATACACCCCTTTTCGGCTGGTGGTGCCTATGTAAATTTTATGATGGCAGAAGGTCAGGACCGGGTGAAGGCAAGTTACGGCCACAATTACAAACGACTTGTTGAAGTAAAGAAGAAGTATGATCCCAACAACTTTTTCAGGGTAAACCAAAACATAAAACCTGAATAAAGACAAGCGCTTTTTTATTTAAATACAAACCTAAAATTATAGTTATTCAATATTAATTTAACCCAAACCAACATATGATATGGAAGCAACGAAAGAAAAAAGCCTGTACGATAGATTAGGCGGAGCAAAAGGTATATCCAAAATTGTGGATGACATAGTAGATCTGCATATGAAAAATCCTGCAATCAAAACCCGGTACCTGCCTATGAAGGAAGACCCAGTACGAATGGCAAGGGTGATGAAACATACCCGCCAGTTTTTAGGTATGGGTACAGGTGGGCCAGAAGTCTACGAGGGACAGGATATGCCGACAACCCATCGGGGAATGAATGTAAGCGAAACCGAGTTTCTGGCAGTTGTTGATGACATCCTTGCAAGCCTCGATAAAAATGGTATCGATCAGCAATCAAGAAGTGAAGTACTCGCCATTTCATATTCATTAAAAGATCAAATAGTACGATTGTAAATAATAAAACCTGCCAGGTTATTATTGTCCTGGCGGGTTTTTTATAATTCCTAACTAAAAGCTGTTCCATCATTCTGATTGATTGATTTCAATCATGATTTTAAGATTTCTAACTATTCTAACTGGCAAGTTCGTCACCAGTAACTTCGGCGCTCAGCTATTCCACTTCCGGTCGATATTCCTAACATATTTCTATTGTTTATGGCGTAGAATCCATAATGAGTGATAAATCTCACTTATGGACATGTAACAATTTCTGTCTATTAGACGTTTCATAGTATATATCGGTTTCTGTCAGGATAACAAAAATTTACCAAAAACATCTCTTCGTCCCAAAATCCACCAATGAAAATACTCCTTATTTCCCCAACTGTTGACGCTGAAACAAGAACCAATAAAGGACTTATGCTGCCTCAACTGGCCCTGTATATTTTGGAGGGATTAACTCCGAGAGAGCATGAAGTTGTTGTTATTGAGGAGGAGGTAACATCAATTGATCTTGAGCAGGAGTGCGATCTTGTTGCAATAAGCTGCCTGACTGCAAATGCTCCAAGGGCCTATGAATTGTGTAGGGAATTTAAAAAGAGAGGCAAAACTGTAGTTCTTGGTGGTGTTCACCCAACTATTCTCCCCAATGAAGCATTGCAACATGCCGATTCCATAGTGATGGGGGAAGCCGAGGGAGTTTGGGAAAAACTGCTTATAGATTTCCAAAACAATGAGCTAAAAACAAAATATCACAACCCTACACCAGATCTGGGAAAATACGTCGCAAAAGACTTCAGGAAAATTCTCAAGAAACGATTATTTAAACTCATCCCGATAATGACTACAAGGGGATGCCCTTATAATTGTGATTTTTGCTGTGTCACAAATCTTTTTGGAAAAAAAATCAGGCATATCCCCATCGAAAATGTAGTACGTGATATTAAGGAATCCGGTGCCAAAAACTTTATATTTCTCGATGATAACATCATTGGCAACCCAAAATATGCTAAAGAACTATTCAAAGCAATTAAGCCTTTAAAAATTAAATGGGTAGGCCAGGCATCAGTATCATTGCTGGTGGGAGATGATGAACTTATAAAACTTGCAGCCGAAAGTGGCTGCATCAACCTGTTTTTTGGTCTTGAAAGCGTTTCGGAATTGCAGTTAAAATCGATGCGAAAGTCAATTAAGGAAATTAAACACCTGGAGATTGCACTTAAAAAAATTAAAAAAATGGGGATCCTCATCCATGCATCAATGGTATTTGGTTTTGACAACGATACAAAGGAAACCTTTGATGATACAGTTAAGTTTTTAATTAAAAATAAGGTCAGTACAGTTTCATTTAATGTATTGACACCATACCCGGGAACACAAACTTATGAAGATCTGAAAAAGGAGAACCGATTAACAACTAACGACTGGAAATACTACGATCACAATACAGTCGTATTCAAGCCCAGGACTATGACACCATACGAACTCCAAATGGGCAAGGTCAATGCAAGGAAAAAGTTTTACAGTATTTCTTCAGTTTTAAAAAGGTTATCCGGTAATCTGTATAACCCGGTGGTATTTTTCGCTACCAATTATGGGCATATGAAACAGGTAAAAGTTGAAGCGAAAAGAATAACAAGGATAAAATCAAAACTATTTGAAATTAATCAAGAATAGTTTTTACTATTTCACCCCTTTGGTTATGATACATCAGTTTTTTAGTTTTAAATTGCATTGACTGTGCCCTTCTTTTGAAATAGATACTTTTGCAGAATGAATTCTTTTGAAAATTTAAACTTGTCGAAACCATTACAGAACGCTATTAATGACCTTGGTTTTGACAGTCCAACACCCATACAAACTGAAGCCTATCCAGTAGTTCGTTCAGGAAAAGATGTAGTAGGAATTGCACAAACCGGTACGGGAAAAACCTTTGCCTATTTACTCCCCATATTATCGGAGTTTAAGTTTTCGAAACAGGTTGAACCCAGAGTTTTAATTTTGGTTCCCACTCGGGAGTTGGTTTTACAAGTTGTCGAGCAAATAGAAATACTTGCTAAATATACCTCTGTTCGTGCTGTGGGAGTATACGGAGGAACAAATATCAACACACAAAAACAAGCAGTTATTGAAGGCGCGGATATTGTGGTTGCCACACCGGGGCGATTATACGACCTGGCACTAACCGGAGTTTTACAATTAAAATCAGTTAAAAAATTGGTGATCGATGAGGTTGACATTATGCTTGATCTTGGATTCCGTGTTCAACTGACCAACATTTTTGAATATCTTCCTGAACGACGACAAAACATAATGTTTTCGGCAACAATGACCGATGAAGTTGATGCTCTGATTGACGATTTCTTTGTTACTCCGGCCAAAATTTCAATTGCTGTTAGCGGAACCCCGCTGCATAACATTGAGCAGAGTTGCTACAGGGTTCCAAATTTTTACACCAAAATAAATCTACTATCTCATTTACTTTCTGATAAGGATGAGTACAGTAAAGCACTGGTATTTGTATCAAGCAAAAAAAATGCGGATAAGCTTTTTGAAGCCCTGGAAGAAGAATATGGACTGGAAACTTGTGTAATTCACTCCAATAAATCGCAAAATTACAGGATCAGGTCAGTTGAGCAATTTGATGAAGGAACAAACAGAATTTTGCTTGCTACTGATGTAATGGCTCGTGGCCTGGACCTTGAAAGAATCACCCATGTCATCAATTTCGACACACCCAATTTTCCTGAAAACTATATGCACCGCATCGGAAGGACAGGCAGGGCAGAGCAGCAGGGAAAATCTTTACTCTTTTATACTGAGAAAGAAGAGGAAGCCAAATTAAGAATTGAAGTGCTTATGACCTACGAAATTCCGGAGATTGATTTTCCGGAGGAGGTGGAAATTTCTAAACAGCTCACTCCTGAAGAACGCCCCGCTATTGCAGATAAAAGTAACCCCAACCGTAATTTAAAAAAGGTTCAGCCAGGTGGCGGTGCATTCCACGAAAAGAGTGAAAAAAATAAAAAAGTAAACCAGGGTGGCTCCTACCTGAGGAAAGCAAAAAAATATAAAAAGCCTAAATCCAGGGGTAATAAGAATTTTAATCAAGGTAAAAGAAGGAAGTAGGCAGTTTGTAAACTTCAGTTGAAAATTGCCACCAAAGACCTGCAAATCGGAGCCCTAAACCCGAAACCTTACTTCTTCCTCTTCAAATACAAATAATCCAAATAGTAGAGTACTTTTAGCGAAAAGCTATTATCAGCTGGAGATTCGAGAACATTCCTTAAGTTTTTAAAATATTCATCTGCTAACTCACTATCCTCAAGGGTAAGCAGGGCGTTTTTCCAGGCGAGGGCCAACTCACTGCCAGGAGCAAATTCCCAACGAATGATCATATCAATATTAAAGGCATTGAAATTAAAATCATTTTTTTCACTGTAATCCGATGGTGTGAGATATCCATCCTCCGTCAAAAGATAGTACTGGTTATATCGCACAGTAAGCCAGTAATGCCTTAGCCTGAAATCCAATGCCAGTTTATTGTTTATGATGTAGCTTGTTTGAAGTACATTTTCAAAATTTTCAAGATTTCGCCGACCAAATACAATTTCATCCACATCATTTACCACGATGTCATCCACATAGCCAATGTCGTTGTCGGCAGCTTCATAATCAAGGTTAAGCCTGAAAGTAAGTTTATCGTTCACTCTCCAGCGTGGTGACAATCTAAGCGACCAGAATTGCTGGTTATACTCGGAGGACCATTCATAGTCGCCGCGTACATCCACAATAAAAGCCTTGCGATAGTCGGGCGATAAAAACCCGCCAAATTCGTACTTTGGAGGTTGAATATATACCCTGCCATCAGTGCGTGCTTCATAGTAATCGTTCGATTCAACCGGATTCAAATCAGCATTTAGTCCTACGGTTAATCGGTTGATAAATGTTGCGCGTGAGTTTGCAAAAACACCAAACTCGACAAACTTACGGGGAGAATACAAGCTTTCGTGCCATGCTGCAACTGAGTTACTCAAACTCAGGAATTTACCGAAAGGGTCGTAAATATTATACTCAAATTCAACACTATTATCGAATGAATTGTTTACACGCAAAAAGCCAAGATCGTTTGGATCGTAAGTATCACTCCTCACAAAATGATTTACACTGAACCTAAAGTTACCACTCACTTTCCCAAAACTTAAGCCATATTCATGACCCAGGTCAATAGAATCAGTAGGAAAATATTTCTGACTTAAATTAAATCTCCCAAACAGGGAGTAAGACGATGCTTTATTAAATAATTGAAATTCTGTACCGGTAACATTTGCAACATAGTAGCTTTTTCCTTTGTAAACATTCGTATTGTAGAGGCTGACATAAGAATTATTCTTCAGGTTTTGATCGAAAACAAGCATATTATAATTACTGAAAGGCTGCGTCTCTATGGTCCGTTCACTTCCTGTGGTTGAATCGACAATGGTGGCAACTGTTTGACTTGTCATTGCGTTAAATACTCCAATACCCAGGCCTTTATTCGTTCTCCCTGAAATTTTAGTTGCATTGATCAGTTTAGTCTTATTGGGATTATCATTAACGAATTCACCTTCATTCAGGCTGTCTTCAACTGAAGAATAACCATCCGGCAGAGATCCCACCCTCCTGGAATAGAAAATATCACCTTTCTCGAACAATTCAGTTCCCTCTGTAAAAAAAGGCCTTCGTTCTTCGTAATACACTTCAAAAGGCGACAGGTTGAAAATTTCATCATCTGACTGCACCTGTCCGAAATCGGGGATAAGGGTCATGTCGAGTGTAAAACTTTCGTTGATGCCATATTTTAGATCCATTCCGTAGTTCAGTGAATAATCCCAGTTTTCAGCATCTGCCTGTTTTTCTAGATAACCTGATACATAGGGCGTAAAAGATAATCGCAGTGGAGGTTTTATATTCCTGAGATTTATGAGTTCACCGGACTGCCGGTTTTTGCCTTCGATTTTTTTATCCACGAAATTCCAGCTGCTCATTTCCCTTTTTCTCCTGACACTTCGCCAGATATTGAATCCCCAGGTTTGATCATCAGATTCGGGAAAGCGGATGGCTGAATATGGAATTTTTATTTCTGCTACCCAACCTTGCTCATTGATACTCACCTTACTTAACCATACTGCATTCCAACTGCGGTCGTCATCGTCATTGATCTCCTTCTGGTCGAATTGAACCCCCGATGCTGTTACACCAAAAGTAACTACGTTCAGTCCATCATTGTATGTGTTAAGATTAATCGAAACATAATCGGCGTTTAGGTTATGAGCATCTCTGAAACCCAATTCAGTAAGGATGCTATCGGGAGAGTTGTCATACATCATTGCACCGATATACAAGGCCTTATCATCATACATGATCCTAACTTCGGTTTTGTTGCTGGCAGGCGGACCGTTGTAAGGATCATACTGAAAAAATTCATCCGCTGGTATGGAATTTTTCCATTCGGCTTCATCCAGAACACCATCAATAGTTGGTACCGCAGAAGTCCTGTAGGCCTCTGCCTGCTTCCTGGTTTCCTGCCCTTCTGTTTGCATTGAAACAAACATCATCGCCAGCAGGGCTATAAAAGTTATCGGTATTCTTATTCTCACGCGGATTCCCTTCCCTACTCATCTTATGATCAGATGATCGATTTGTATAACTGAAAATTCTCATCATCAAAACAACAAAAAATCACTTTGTCGAGCTTACCATTGATGTTCAAAAGGCTATTCACTTCCTGCACAGCAATTTGTGCTGCCTTGTTCTTAGGAAATCCATATACACCAGTGCTGATGTTTGGAAATGCAATACTCCGGCAGCCATTCTCAAATGCAAGTTCCATACTTGTTAAATAACAGGAAGCCAGTAATTTCTCTTCGTTGCTCGCACCATCCCTCCATACCGGACCAACAGCATGAATTACATGTTTGGACGGCAGGAGATAAGCTCTGGTTATTTTGGCGTTACCAGTTTTGCAACCATTGAGCGCACGGCACTCTTCCAAAAGTTGCGGACCAGCAGCACGGTGTATTGCTCCATCTACACCACCTCCTCCCAGAAGCCTTGTGTTGGCAGCATTTACAATAACATCAACTTTTAGTTTTGTAATATCTCCCTGAATAACTTCAACACGGTTTTCCATGATATATGAGATTTCCACAGCTAAATAATTTATGCAAAATTACAAAAAGGAATGTTAAATAATGAAGACCAACTAAACCCGGTTAATTTTATTTTTTTAAATAGAATCTACCTTAATTCACTTAGAACGCAGATTCTCATGATTCTTATGATTGAATAAGAATATAAAAGAGGCGACCACAATGCACATAATAATCATGACTCTATTCCTTAAATTCATTCGAAAAAACCTTCCTTCTGATTTGAGGTTCCTTACCAAAATTAAGCAAAAGACCAACCTCAATTTCCGTTGCACGTAAATAATTAATCAATTGTGCCTCATGCTCTTCACAAAGGCCTTCAGCGGCTTTTAATTCAATTATAACTCTTTCTTCCACAATAATATCTGCATAATAACTCCCTATTTGCTCTTCATCATAATAAACTTTAATTGGATGTTGTTTGCAGTGTTGTAGCCCAGCATTTTTCAATTCAATACTCATCGCATTTTCATAAACTTTCTCCAGAAAGCCATATCCAAGTTTGTTGTAAACTTTATAAAATGCTTTAATTATTTTTTCAGTCAAATCAGAATGCATGTAATTTTCTTTTACCATTTTTTTATCTTTTATAATATATTTGCAATATGAAGGTTATCACACTCCAAGTTATTTAACAGAATTCCTTTATAATCACAATTATAACGATCTGTGATCCATCCTATTTAATCGCGAATACCTATGATTGTTATGTTATCATTGTCAATCATAACGATCATAACGATCAGAGTTCTATCCTATCACAGAAAAATCCTCCAAACAATATAAAATAAACTAAAGGCTGAAAGAAAAACAATTCCGATGCGTGCATAATTTTTCAGCCAGGGTTTTGGCCTTGCATTTTCCGGAATTTGCTTTCCCGTAATAACTTTATAATTCAGGATAGCCAGCACAGGTGCTGTAACAAAAGAAATAGTTGTAGCCAGGTCGACCATAAAACCCATTGAACCCGAAAGATAACCAAGCAATAAAAGTGTTCCTGCTACCACAACCAAAATCCAAAACCAATAAAGCTTGCGCTGGTATTTGTCCATATTTTGGGTTTCCGGGATCAGGATTTCTGTTGACCTTCGCATCACCCTGGGATAAGCATCCAGGCAGGTTATGGTGGTACTAAACATGGTAGTAAGAGCTGCAATGGCTATCAAAGGATACGCCCAATTGCCAATACTCGAAGTATACATACTGATAAGTTGCCCGGCAAAAATTATTCCTTTGGATGAAAGTTGCTCGCCAGCACCAAACATTACCAGTGCTCCCAACGACAAAAAGCCAATACCAAGCACTGCGGCCCCAATATAGCCGATATTAAAATCCAATAACGACTGCCTCATTGAAGGCCTCTTACCTAATTCGTCTTCTTTTGCCGTGGACCATAGCGAATGCCAAATTGAAACATCAATGGGCGCAGGCATCCAACCAATAAATGCTATGAGAAAAAGGATATCAATACGTTTTGCCCAGTCGAAATTACCTACCAAAGATGACGGGTCGAAAAATCCAAGGCCAAAGGCATAAATAACAGCCACCAATGTTGAAACTGCCAGAGCAACAATTACTATTTTGATAATCTTGTCTAATGCTTTATAGTGCCCCAGACCAAGCACCAACATTGAAATACCAAGAATAAGGGCAGTTACAATACCCGGGTGCAATTGCAGATTAAAAATATTCATTACCAGCCCGGTTGTAACAATGGTTACAGCAGCCTGGATTGCAAACATAGTGAATAAGGTAAGGCCAATGTATAGTATCAATGCCCATTTACCGATGTTTCTGTAACCATCAATCAATGATTTCCCGGTGGCAGATGCATAGCGTGGAGCAAACTCCATGAACGGGTATTTCAAGAGGTTGGCAATGATCAATATCCAGATCAGCTCAAAACCATAACTTGCACCAGCCCGGGTAGATTGCACCAGGTGAGAAACGCCCACTGCAGCTCCGGCAAAAAGCAATCCCGGCCCAAGTTGTCTGAAAAATCTTACAAATTTCATTTAAGAAAAATTACGGCGCAAATATATCTAAATTCAAGCGGAAGACAGGTGGTTAATAACAATTGAGAAATGTGACAATATGGGAATTCGAAAATTAACTGCAGCCTGATAAAAAAATCTATCATTTCGTATCAGTTTTTCCTTAATTCTCAATACTTTTGAAAAAACTTTAATGCGATGAAAAAGAAAAATCATTTCAATGTTACCGGCGATGACCTGTTAAAGAAGATCAAACAGATTATTCATGAAGGCAATGTAAACAGGATCATCATCAAAAATGAAGAAGGAAAAACCTACCTTGAGATTCCTGTAACTGTTGGTGTAATCGGTGCAATCCTGGTACCGGTTTTCGCTGCTATAGGAGCCCTAGCTGCACTTGCCGCGAATTTTAAAATCGAAGTAGTACGGAGGGAGGAATAGGAAGTCGGGAGACAGAAGAAGAGATCAGGGAGACGGAAGTCGGGAGTTTGCAGTTGGCAGTCTCCAGTCGGCAGTCTCCAGTTGGCAGTCTCCAGTCGGCAGTCTCCAGTTGGCAGTCTCCAGCCTGCAGCCTCCAGTCGGCAGTCGGGAGATTCACAAACCAGAGAACAATAACCAGTAACCATTAATCTCCAAACAAAAACAATCATCATTCAAAATAGACAAATTAATCTTTAACTAAAAAATACACCCATGTTCGAATTACCAAAATTACCTTATGCTCTGAATGCGCTTGAACCATTCATCTCACAGAGAACATTTGAATTTCACTATGGCAAGCACCACCAGGCTTATGTTACCAATGTGAATAAACTAATTACCGGGACGGAATTTGAAAATGCCAGTCTGGAAAAGATTGTTGAAGAAGCTGATGGTGGCATTTTTAATAATGGCGCCCAGGTATGGAATCACAGTTTTTACTTTTTAAGTTTCTCTCCTAACCCACAAACAGTACCTGAAGGTAAACTGGCCGAGGCCATCAATCGCGACTTTGGCAGTTTAGATGAATTCAAAGAAAAATTTTCAACTGCTGCAGCTACTTTGTTTGGTGCCGGTTGGGCCTGGCTGGTTGTAAATAAAGATGGGAAGCTCGAGATTATCCAGACATCCAATGCAGCCAATCCATTGCGTGATGGCTTCAAACCATTACTAACCTGCGATGTTTGGGAGCATGCATACTACCTCGACCAGCAAAATAAGCGTCCTGATTATATTCAGAATTTCTGGAAAGTTTTGGATTGGAAAGTGATTGAAGAAAAATTTTAGAGCGTTTGGAGTTTAGGGTTTGGCGTTTAAGGACTGTGTTCAAAGTTTTGTGTTCAAAGTTGAGAGAAACAGCCTGCTCCGATCCTTCGGAGAAATCCGGTCCTGGCGGGGAACGTGTTCAATGTTCAGTTGTAAGCTGATTACTGTACTGGGGAAGGTATCCTTCCTACGCGAAACGCACAACTCAAAACGCAAAACGCGTCACATCCTCCGTTCATCAGCCTTAAAGGCTCCACGGGCGTGAAGAATCCATTGGCTTCGGTTCAGAGGATTTACACCACGATACGGCCTGGTTTGGCCTAAATCATCAGGGCAGAGTTGATAACCAGCGAACGATAGCCTTAGTTTTCCTTTGCCTCCGGTTATAGAATTTAAGCGAATGCTATAATCCACGGAAGTACTTGCCGGGACTGAACCACTGAGTGTAAACCTTCTCTTGTGAAACTCCGGATTTGAAAAACTGGCACGCATGGTATGCAAATCGCTGGAAATACTGCCTAAATGTTCGTCTTCGGCTTTGATTTCAAAATGCATAACAGGCTCCAGCAAACTTGTGTCCGATTTCTTTAGTGCGTCCATCAGAGCCATTGGTGTTGCAAGAATAAAATCTCCGGGACGGGAATGCATCACATGATCTTCGCCATCAACCAGTGTAATTTTGATGTCTGTTACTTCCCATCCTTTTATTCCTTGTGTCAGGGCTTTGGGTATGGCTTGTTCGATTTCGTTCTGGTATTTCTGATGGATTTTATCAACGCTCACTTCGGAACTGTAGCTAATACCTGTTCCTCTTTCTGCAGGTTCAACTTTAAATTGCAAAACTGCCCAACAGGGTTTTGGCATGGTATACCTGGCAAATCCATTAGCAGTTTGCAAAGGTGTTTCTTTGTAAATCACCATTGGTTTTTCAAAAATTACTTCTATGCCAAACCTGCTCTGGATGGTCGATTGCAAAACTTCCATTTGAATCTTCCCCATCAATTTCAGATGAAACTCCTTGTCGGCCTTATACCATTGAAAATCCAGGTTTGGGTCTTCGAGGTTTAGAAGTGTCAATGCTTCGGCCAGAGCAATATACCGGTCCTCGGATACCGATTTAATTCTGGTGGTTAAAAAGGGAATTTGAAGGGCTGAAGCTGTGGGAATATGTTCCGGATCGCCAAGAATATCACCGGAATAAACATTCTGCAAACCCGTCACAATTCCGGTATCACCGCACAAAAGAGTTTCAACATCTTTGATTTTCCCTGCAACAATCTTCATTACCCTGCTTATTTTAGAGTCAGTTTTCTGGGTAAAATTCTGTACAGCATCCCGGTTCTTGATTGTTCCCCCAAAAAGACGCACATGTGCAAGTCGTCCATGACTTGAATGGTATTCGATTTTATAAACCAAAACAGACAATTTATCATGGTCAGGATGGGCAGCAGGCAGATATTCGATAACGGCATCCAGCAGGTTTTTCATTCCCTTTCCATTTTTTGCAGCACCCGTTAAACCCGGAAAAATTTTACATTGAGCCGTGTAAAATTTCAGTTTCTCAAATAAATACTGATGCTTGAGGCTTCCATCTTCAAGGTATTTTTCAAGAACATCCTCATCCAGTTCAGCCAGGTTTTCGATGGCAAGTTCCTGCAACTTGTTCGGAATTTTAAATTCTTTATTTCCCCAGAGCTGCCCTACAAAAGCATTTTTGTTCCCTTCCTCGATTGGCTGATCAATTGGAAAAACCTTTGCGTGTAGCTCACTGAAAAATTCCTTCAATACATTTTCAAAATCAGATCCAACACGATCAATTTTATTTATAAAAATTAATGTGGGAATTTTCACTTCATGCAAGGCCTCCCACAGAGTAAAGGTATGTGCCTGCACCGCTTCAACAGCCGATGCCACAAGTATGGCTCCATCCAGCACCCTGAGCGAGCGCTCCACTTCCGAAGAAAAATCAACGTGGCCGGGCGTATCAATCAAATTGATCACCGTACCTTTCCATTCGATGGGTGTGCTGACTGCCCTTACGGACATGCCACGTTCTCTCTCCACATCCAGGCTATCCGTAACCGTGGTACCCTGGTTTACATTTCCGGGCTCTTTGATTAAACCACATAAATACAGAAATTGCTCGGTAATGGTAGTTTTACCGGCATCAACATGAGCAAGGATTCCTATATTTCGGATTTGTTTGGGCATGGTTTTGAAAATGGGTTAATTTGATGATTTGGAAATTTGGTAATGGTATTATTGGTAAATCTATTTGGGAACTTGAAAAATTTATGCAAGGATAGTATTAATGATTAAAATTTTGTGGATACTTCTTAAAAATTATAGATGATAGGTTTTAGATAGGGAAATAAATGATGAAATTATTTTACAGAAAAGCAAATCCCGAATTTGTTTTGAAGAGAAATCTACTAAGGATTCAAAACCAGATCCATACCATCCCTGGGTTCACAATATTTCAAACAATCCCAATATTCGTGTTCTAAGTCCATAACTGTAAAGATGCATACGTAGCCAGTGGCAGTTTGCCCGTCAAAAGTAATCTTGTAGAAGTACTTCCCATCTTTTAGCTGTTTACCCTTATACGTACCATCCCACATTTCTTCATACCCAGTTGATTCAAAAACAATTCGGTTAATTAGTCCCTCATCAACTATTGTGACGGTTACATTTTGGCAATACTCCAACCCACGAAGTTCCCATTCCTCGTTATAATTATCCCAATTTGGAGTAATAATATTTGGGATTATCAGGCGAACGGAATCATTAACTTTAATTTCGTATTGTGAATCTCCGCAATCACACAAATCATTGACAAGTCTTTTCTTTTTGCAGGAAAAGGCAAAAATCATCGTAATGGCGAGCAATCCAACCATCCATTTATTTTTCATAGTAAAGATTATTTTGGGTGATTGATTGGGTATTCCCCAAAGATATAGAATTGTTACAAATACAAAAAGAAAAATGTTTATTATTTGTAGTTTAACTTTCATCAACCTGGGCAAGGATTCCGATGTTTCGGATAGTGAGGGATATTGATTTGAAAATGGATTAATTTGAGAATTTGGAAATGGGTTAATTTGAGAATGAGTTAATTTGGTAATTTGATAATTTCTTCCTAAAAATCCCTCGAGAGATTTGAAATATAATTTTTGCAAGGATAATGAAAAAATGCCTCAGCAGAAGTTACAGCTGAGGCATTTTTAATTCCCACACCTGTCGAAATTCTTGTGCAGTCGTGGCCCCACTTTCTCTTTCATCAAAATAATTTGATTAGTTTTATGGCGTGGATGTTATATAAAAAAAGCATCTGAAATTACAAAATGAAACTAAAGAATAATAGCAAATGGCTTTTTAAATACATGCCATTCAATATGAATGCTATTAAAGTTTTATAATTTTTTTTGTATGAATTCCTGTATTGGTTTGCAAGGTGCAGAAATAGATTCCGGCAGGTAAATCCGTCGCATCGAATGAAACTGCTTGTTTTCCCTTTTGCTGGAATTCGGATTTCACTTTGGCGACTACACAGCATCTCAGATCAAGAATTTTTAAGTTAACAGCTGAGCTTTGGGTTAGAGTGTATTCTATTAATGCAGCTGATCCAATAGGATTTGGGAAGATGATGAATTTATCCTCGGAAGTAATTTCCAAGATGGAAGTAATTGAATCACATGCTTCTTCTACTTCTTCCTGGTTGTTACAGCCCACAGCATTTCCATGTATATCAACTACAGCAGCAGGATTTGATAGATAATCGCAAACACTTTGCAGTTCACAGGTTGACAACACAGGGTTATGGCTTATTAATAAATCACCGATTGATCCAGCATCAATATTGTCTATTCCTGTTAAACTTGTCAGAGAACTGCTATAATTTACCTCTAAGCTACTCCCAATGCTGGTCAGATTTTCAAGGCCAGTCAAGGTCAATAGACTTTCATTGTATTCGATATATAAACCTCCGCCAATTGAGGTTAAACTATTAAGACTACCTAAGCTATTAAGGGATTGATTTCCTGCAGGACTCCAATAATGAAACCCGATTTGTAGATTTCCTTCAACATGTGACAGGTTATCTAACCCGGTCAAACTATTAAGGGAGGGATTTAACCCAATCCTCAGACTACCACCTGTTGAGATCAGACTATTTAGCCCTGTTAAACTAGTTAAAGAATCATTATTATATATTGTAAGGTCGCCTCCGGTATAAGTATGATTTTCCAACCCTGTCAGATTTACCAGATTGTGATTCCCGTAAATAGACAAACCGCCACCTGTATTAGACAGATTTCCCAACCCACTTAAATTCCTAAGCTTGCTTCCAACTATTGAGAGATTACCTCCGATGTATGAAAGGTTAGCCAATGCAGTTATGTCATTCAGGGAATTTGTATAGCTTACCTCCAGGCTTCCACCGACAAAAGTTAAGCTATTCAATCCATCTAAACTCGTCATGATTGGATTCCAGGCCTCATAACCACCTATGATGATATCTCCGGTAATGGTGGTTAAATTGTTCAACCCGGCTAAACTGGTTAGGATTTCATTATTCCTAATTGTTAGGTCACCGTTGATTGAAGTAATCCCATTTAAACCTTCCAGGTTCTCAATATCATCTCCGCTAATGAGTACGAATCCTGTCAATTCATTACAACTAGGGTAATTGCTTTCGAAATCATCAATTGACTGTTGGGTGAAAAAATAATAATTACCAAATGGCAGACAAGAAAGTATAAACCCACAACCACTGGCTATTTCTGCCGGGCTATTGCAACCAGAAGCATTGCTAAGTATCTTAACTATCCCGTTGGGGGCAGTCAGATAATTGCAGATGCTCACTGCCCCACAGTTGGACAATGATGTATTGCCTACAATAGTTAAATTCTGTATTGAACCGGGATCTATGCTTCCTATGGCATATAGATCGGACAGTATGGGATTGCCATACGTAGTGCCATAATATTCGTTTTCAAAAGTACCAATTTCCAGATCCCCATCTATAAAAGTTAGGTTCTCTAATCCAGTTAAACTCACTAAAGCGTTATTCCCACTTATCTTCAGCCCACCACCTATTGAAATCAGGTTCTCTAATCCAGATAGATTTACTAAAGCGTTATTTCCACTTACTTTGAGTCCACCGCCAATTGAAACCAGGTTATTAAGCCCGGTTATGGCAGGCAACACATCATTACCATCAATATTTAAGTTTCCTCCAATTGAATCGAGGTTATTTAATCCCTCAATACTTAACAGCGCATCGTTTCCGCTATCATACCCAATAGTCAAGTCGCCGGCGATATAGGCCAAACTTACCAAACCGTTTAAATTTTGGAGAGCATCATTCCCGAATATTGAAAGCTTTGCGCCTATTAGTTGCAGATTATCCAGTCCATCGAAGTTAATCAGTTCAGGGTTGTCTCTTACCATAAGAACACCTTCAATTTGTATCAGATTATCCAATCCAGCAAAACTGACCAATGAAGAATTAGAACTAATCTGAACTTTCCCGGCAATGGAAGTAAGGTTTTCCAAACCCAACAAATTAGATAGTGATGAATTGCCTGCTATATTAAGGTCTGAGCCAATTGAATTCAGATTCGCCAGATCTGCTAAATTGGATAAATTCAGATTTCCAGAAATATAAAGATCTCCGCCTATTGATTCTAGGTTGTTTAATCCTGATAGACTAACCAGGGCATCATTAGAAGTGATAAAAAGTCCATCCCCAATAGAGCCAAGATTATTAATCCCCTCGAAGCTGGTCAATGACAAATTACGATCCTGGGAGTGGCCTACCTGGAAAGTTCCGCCAATAGCAGTTAAGTTTTCCAGTCCTGATAAATCATATAATAAAACACAATCCCAGATATAAAGGCCTCCACCTATTGCCGTCAAGACATTTAGACCATTTAGATTGGAAATATCACCTCCATGGATCTCAGCATCACCTTCTATTTCGTTACAGCCGGGATAGTTGAGTTGAAAATTATCAATCTCCTCCTGTGTGCTAAAAACGATTCCGTCTGGCAGACAGGGCTGAGATAAGGTGTGAATGCTTAAAAATGCGAAGTGAACTGTCAGTAGAATTAAAATTATTTTTTTCATTATAACCTCCGTTATTATAATTTGGGTTTTTTGTGTTTAAAATGGTGATGTAAAATTATTACCCGAGCGAAGGTTTTTCCTACCAGAAACAATTCAAATGATGCAAGAAATCGTGCAAATGAAATTTAAACCACAAACAGGTCTGGGATTGAGCCAACAAGATCATTGAGCAATGAAAGTAGATTTCTCCCTGCGATACCAATGACAGGTAAATGTAAAGTGATGATTTACCTTGAATGAAAAACAGAGCGAAGTGATGTTTTGAAAGGAGAAATCTATTTCACAAAGTAGGGAATTCTTAAAAAAAAGCAGATTTTAACCTGGGTATTCCGATGGCAGCTTACCAAATTGCTTCTGAAAACATTCGGAGAAATAGGAAGGGTTGCTAAAGCCTACTTCATAGGCAATCTCGGCAATGTTACCACGGTGGTGTAATAAAAGTTTTGCTGCCCGCTGCAAACGTACAGAGCGGATCATTTCGTTTGGAGATAGATCGGTGAGTGCTTTTAACTTCCGGTATAACTGCGATTGACTCATAGCCATATGTTGCGCAAATCGTTCAACATTCAAACCGGAGTCGGAAAGGTTTAATTCAATAAAATCACTAGCCTTTTGAAGAAATTTATCATCTGCAGACAGGAGTTCCTTTTCAGCTTTTGGTTCGGCAAAAACAAACCTGCTTTTATATTTTTCTTTTAGTTTTTCCCGCTGACTGATGAGGTTACTCACGCGGATAAGTAATTCCTGGGGGTCGAAGGGTTTGGTGAGGAAATCATCAGCGCCGGTTTCAAGACCTTCAAGCTTATCTTCCATGCTCGCTTTTGCGGTTAAGAGAATTACCGGAACGTGACTTGTACGTTCATCGGCTTTCACCTTTTTACAAAATTCCATCCCATCCATTTTAGGCATCATCACATCGCTAATTACCAGATCTGGTATTTTTTGAATGGCTTTTTCGAGTCCCATTTCTCCATCGATGGCTTCGGCAACCCGGTAATCATCGGTCAAATAGGATCGAACATAAGAACGCAGATCATCATTGTCTTCTACGATTAAGAGCAGTGGTAAGGCATCGCTTGTTTTAATATCATCCTCTTCAATAACTTCCTGATCTGTCATTTCGATAATTTGTTGGCCTGGCTCAGCAATAGAGTCATCACCAGTATGGATTTCTTCTGGCTTTAGATGGGCTTTACCCGATGGTAGAGTTACTGCAAAGGTGGTTCCCTGGTTAACCTTGCTTTCGACCTTGATCTTGCCATGATGCAGCTCAACCAGTTCCTTTGCCAGGGCAAGTCCAATTCCTGTGCCTTGCTGATCCTGTCCATACGAATCATTTGCCTGGTAAAAGCGGTCGAAGATATGGGGGAGTTTTTCAGGAGAGATGCCGGAGCCGGTGTCGGAGATGGTGAGTCGGACGAACGGGCCTTCCAAGTCCGTAGTCTTCAGTTTGCAGTCTTCAGCTGCTTCAAGGTGAACTGAGGACTGCCGACTGCTGACAATGGGCTGCGAACGATTCAGTTCTACCTTTATTTTCCCTCCCTCTCCGGTAAACTTAAATGCATTCGAGAGCAAATTATAAAGTATCTTCTCCAGTTTATCCCGATCAACAAACATCCCGATATCATCTTCATTCGAATGAAAAACAAGGTCAATGTTTTTTTGTTTTGCCAGGGATTCGAAAGATTGCATGTAAACAATTACAAGTGCAGCGATATTTTGCTCTCTGGCCTGTAACTTTAATTTTCCTGATTCAAGTTTTGAAAGGTTCAATATCTGGTTAATCAGGTTTTGCAGCCTGCCAGCATTCCGCTGCATCATTTCCAGTTCATTTTTGGCAGTACCGGTAATCTGTGATTTAAGTTTCTCAAGAGGGCCCAATATCAAAGTTAACGGTGTACGAAACTCATGCGAAATATTGGCAAAAAAGCGTGACTTGGCCAGGTCCAGTTCTTCCAGTTTTTCGGTTTGTAACTGCTCAAGTGCAAGCTTGTGGAGTAGTCGTTGTCGCTTAAAATAATAGCCGATAATGAAATACAATATCGCAAGGATAAAAACCCCGTACAACAAATAGGCCCACCATGTAAGCCATGGAGGGGAAGATATACTTATTTGTAACGAAGCTCCTTCTTCATTCCACAGGGCATCATTGTTAGAACCCTTTGCCCTGAAAACGTAATTTCCAGGTGGTACATTAGTATAATTTACCAAACTCCGGTTGTTGCTGTAAATCCAGTCTTCATCAAAACCTTCAAGCATATATGCATATTCATTTTTCATAGGGTTGATATAATCCAATGCTGCAAAACTGATTGAAAAGAAATTCTCGTTGTAATTAAGATCCAAATGCTTTAGTTCTGTTATACTGCTATCGATTTCAATTGGTTTATTATTTACCAGTAATTCCGTTAATACGATTTCAGGAATATGATTGTTATTTTTCAGGCTATCCGGGTGAAAATAATAAAAACTTTTGCCTGAATATCTTTGTCCTCCAACAAATATTCTACCCTTCGTGTCTTTATAAATATTATACTGATAGTTGTCTTCAAAAGGAACACCATCAACATACTTTAATAGTTTAGAATGAGCCGATGTGTCTGATAATTGTTTAAAACGCATGATACCCTTCTCAGTGGATAACCATAAAGCCCCATTGCTATCTCCTTCGATATCATAGATAAAATAGGCATCCAATCCATTTTCCTGGTTAAACCTGTAAAATTGATCACTCACTGGGTCAAGTCGATTCAATCCATTAGGTGTACCAAACCATAGCATATTGTTTTTATCAAAATAAATTGAATTTATTACATCGTCACTGATACTTGAGACTACATCAGGATAATGCTTGAAATTAATCAGTGATAAAGTATTTCGGTTCTCCGGAGTTAACTTATACAAACCGGTACCATTGGAACCAAACCAAATGTTTCCATGATTATCTTCTTCAATTCGCTTTATTTCATTTGATATTCCCGACAGTTCTGGAAATTTCAACAATAATGAGTCAAATAAATCTTTCTTCTTCTGATAGTACAAACCGGTACGGGCGGCTATCCAAATCATTCCATAACTATCTTGATAAATATCATTTATCCTGATATAGTCATAATCCCAGTTAATTTCAGTTGGTAAAGTACAATGGATAAAGCGATTGTTAATTTGGTCGAAAAGGTCAAGCCCGTTACCCAATCCAACCCATAACATATTATCTTTGTCTTCATATAATGAATAGACATAATTCATACTGATGCTTTGACTGTTGACTGGTTTCCTGTAATCACGGTAGAATCTGTCCAACAGTTTCATTTGCGGATCATATTTTAACAACCCTGCAACAGCAGTTCCAACCCAAATATATCCCTCTGAACCCTCAACAAAATCAGTAGCCGCATATACATACGGACTCCATCCAAACGGGCCAATTGTATATTCTGCAAAGGGATTTTTTTTCAGGTTATAGCGAATTCCTCCAAATTTTGTAGCCGCCCAAATGATAGGCCCCTCATCAAATAGTACGTTGATCATAGCTGAAAAAGAAGGACGCTTTATATCATTAATACCTTTATTAAAGTAGGTAATCTTTTCGGTAATTTTATCAAATCTCTTAATACCTTGTTTTTGAGCTGTGATGATCCAAATTGAATTTTTATCTGTATCAGGATTGTAATATATCTTACCAAGAAATGCACTAAAGTTATTATTTGAAGGGCTGTTTTTGTATTTGAAAAATCTCACCTTTTTTTGCCTGGAATCATATTTAAATAATCCGGCATAAGATCCCATCCATAAAATATCATCTTCGTCCTCAATAAACCCACTAATAAATTTATAATCTATTTCTTCATCTGTATTGACGATTGACTCGAAATTTGTAAAAGTCTTTGTGTCTCTATTGAATAAATATAAGTCCTGCAATGTTCCTACCCAAAGTCTTCCTGATTTATCCTCATACAGTGATGATGTCATATTCACTTTTGAATCAAGGGTGTCAGGATTGACTCTGTAAATTGTAAATGAGCCTGTAGACTTATCAAAATTGATTACTCCGGATATATAACGACCGGCTAACCAAACCTCACCATTTTTATCCTGCAATGCAACATGTATTCGATTGAAATCAAAATCATGAAGGTAGTCCGGTGACCTGGAAAACTGTGTAAAAGATTCTGTACAGGGATTATAAATATTCAGTCCACTTTCTCTTGCACTAATCCACATATTCCCCTCATTATCTTCCATTAATATTTTATCGATCATGTTTCCAGAAATACTTGTGCTGTCATTAGGATCGTACCTAAAAATCTTATAGTCAATACCGTCCCACCTGTACAGGCCGGTTTCCGTACCAAACCACATAAATCCTTTGGAGTCCTTAAAAACAGAATATGTTATTTTAGACGGAAGACCGGGAACGGCTGTAGGGTTTGGGTAGACGGTGCTATACTGCTGTGCAAAGGAAACAACATGCCCAATTGAAAAGACTAGAATAAGAATTAGCCTAAAAAAAATAGTATTTTTAAAATACTTTTGCATGGGTTTCGACTGGATGTTTTTCACCCAAATGTAGGGAATATTTTTAACAATGTAAGAAGTAGTATAGAAGTCCGGGTTTTAAGTTTAAAGCTAGCGGTTAGAATATGTTAGAGACTAAACTTCGTACCATATCAGCACTGTAAAATGACTACGCTGAATCTCCAATTGGTGGTTGAAGCTATTTGATGAGGACTTTGCAAAACAGTAAGACTATGGCCCACGGAGACTTATGTTTTTATTTCAATAGCAAAACCTTCTTGCTCTCAGACTCTCCATCCATCTCCAAACTCAATAAATAGATTCCATCTTTCATTTACAGTCCAATCATTTTGTAAATGCAAAATCCTAATGGACAATTATGTTCATCAAAGGTAAATTTCCTTAGTGTTGGTTGATAATTGTTACTATCATGTTACCCATAAAATATAAAACCCTGTATATCTATTGTATACAGGGCTTAAACAGTACCCGAGGCCGGAATAATCCATTTATCCTTTAATGCTATTAAAAAAAACACCCAGGAACCACCCCGGGCGTAAAATAATCAACCCCTAATTTTTCAATTAGTAGTCAGAGCAAAGATAATACTTTCATAAGTTCAGAAATATCCTGATTTTCCTGCTAACTTTTATCCGAATCGGCAACGATATCGGCAACTCAATAAAAAACCCACTGATAACATATTGTTTTACAGTGGGTTTAATTTTTCTATTGTAGCGAGGGAGGGATTCGTTTTTGAATTTTTAACTACTTGATATATAATGCTTTAACTGTGTCTTAAAATGTCTTAAATTGCCTTTTTTAGGCCGTTTTGTCTTAGATTGTGTCTTAGTTTTTGCCATAATTTCAGTAGATTTTAGTTGACTTTTTGCTAAGGAATTTATTGGTCTTTTTCTTCATCATTTTTCTTCATTTCAGCAATATTTTCTGTCAAACTTTCTATTCTATGTAGTAATAATTCCCGGATTTGTTCAAGATCTTCAACTCTCTTTTTTAATAATTCCATTTCCTCCTGCCTATCCCCTCTTTTTACCTCCTTTATTTTTTCATCACCGATGATCAGATACTCTAGGTTAATTCCTCGAAAGGAGCTAATAAACTTTATCAATATCCTGGGTGAAACATTCTCATTTCCACTCATGATGTTGGAAATCCTTTGCTTGCTTACCCCACAGCCCATGGCCACTTCCTTTTGTGGAACATCAAGACTTTTTACACACTCGATAAATCTTTCCGTAATCTCTTTTACGGAGTTGTCTGAGTCTTTCATGAATGTCAATGAGTTAAAAAATAATTGATACTTTTTCTGTACTTTTGTTTGGTTTATACTGTACTAATAATTTCCTTTGATGCCTTGAAAGGACAAATGTAATACTTTTTTAGTACTCTTTCGGTACTCTTTTGATTCTTTTTCTGTACTTTTTTAAAACTTTAACAATTCTTTACCATGAATAACTTCATTCCAGTAGATATCCTGAAAAAAATGAGAGAGATGCTTCCAAATGATTGGGCATCTAAAATTGCGGAGCAAACTTCATTTTCAGAGGGCTATATCAGAAAAATTATGCGAGGTGAGAAATACAATGAAACCGTTATTAACCTTGCGATTTCGATCATTGAAGAAAATGATAATGCCAAAAGAAAACTGGCTAAAAGAGCTAGAACGTTAACAACAGGAGGTTAACCGTCGTGGTGATCGAATAAACTCCTATAGCTGTTCATTTCGCTAAGGGGCCTCTCCGGGGGTACCCTTTACTTTTTCTTAATAAAATGATTCCTAAGACAACCCAATGATATCAGAATCAACGATTGACAAAATTTTTGAAACCTCTCGGATAGAAGAAGTAGTAGGTGATTTTATC
>Ga0070729_10001688_pt1 | contig 32297 bp, 37 predicted proteins | sample tdDd472_FD_66725 | JGI IMG/M metagenome (GOLD analysis project Ga0070729, IMG submission 66725) | Marine sediment microbial communities from the Atlantic coast under amendment with organic carbon and nitrate - tdDd47.2 | ecosystem: Environmental > Aquatic > Marine > Coastal > Sediment | place...
GAGCAGTTGAAACAACTGCACCGGATGCCGGAGGCACTGACCAAAGAGGTTGTCGCCAAATCAGATTTCGCGCCTGCGGCAGAAAGTGATCTGCTGCGCAATCCCGACGACGATCTGACCAAAATAGTCTTTGCCAAGGGTGCGCGCGGGGCTACCGACCGCTATGTCCTTTTGTACCGTAAGTAAGTATTTAATAATCAATAGCTTGCGAGTTCAGCTAAGCGCCCTGTAGTGGTGCTGTGCGCCTGCATGGGTGCTGGCCCCGGGGGCAGACAGCTGTCTGCGGCCGGGCCCACTGCTGCTATAATTCCGCGCAAATCCCGCTCACCGGATTGAACCGGTGTCCGGCAAACATCTTGCGGAGTTTTTTCATTGTTTAAAAAGCTGAAAGCCCTGGGATCGGGCTTGGTCTCATGCGTCCTTGTTGCCTGCGGTGGCAGCGGTGGTGCCCCGGTGCCCGGTGAGCTCATCATCGATACGGAAATTCGCACTAACAATATTGCGATCACCTGGAACTCGACTATTTCGAGTCGTTATTTCCTGTATTCCGCTCCTGGCGACGATCCCGATAATTTTACGATTTACGAGGCATTGCAGGCGAATTTTATCGGCATCCTGCTGGATGCATCTGTGCATTTGTTTGATTGGGAAGAAGAGCTGATTTTCTACGTTCAGGGTTGCAACCTGAACGGCTGTAGTGAGTCGCAGACCGTGCAGGTTGAAGAAGACTCTAGTTTGACTGCCATTGGCTACTTCAAGGCATCGAATGTTGATGACGCCGCCGCTGATGGTAACCCTGATTCTTTCGGTCGTGCTGTAGCTATGGACTTCTTTGGCAGGCGCATGATCGTAGGCGCCCCTTGGGAGAACAATGATTTCTCCGGTTCAATCATTGGCGGTGGCGAACTCGAAGACAACGAGTTACCCGATAATCGCGATGACGGTGCGGCGGAGAAATCCGGTGCTGTCTATGCGTTTGTGATTAACGCCGAAGTGGATGGTCTGGCGACTCTGAATGACGTCGGGCGCTGGGTGCAGATTAACTACATCAAGTCGCCCGCACCTGACACATTTGACGAGTTCGGCTATGAGGTGGCTATTAGTGCTGATGGCCTGACGATGGCTGTCGGCGCGCCGTTTGAAGACGGTGGCATTGTCTGTGTGGATGAGGTGTGTGACTTCGATCCGCTCGATAATTCGGTTGACGATTCCGGTGCGGTCTATGTCTATCAGAACTTCGGTGAGGTGTGGGAGTACGTTGCCTACGTGAAGCCGGTAATTCCTAACGAAAACGCTCTGTTCGGTTCTTCTATCGAATTTGATGCCACCGGCGACCGCCTGTTTATTGGCGCGCCCGGCGAAGACAGTTGCGGTGATCCGGTCTACGCCGAAGACGAGGCCGAGCCGTGTGCCGAGGAAGACAAGGTGCCGAACTCCGGTGCCGTTTATGTTTTTGACGGCAGTAATTCCAACTGGTCGCAGTCACAGTATGTTCGCGCGGAGAACCCCGACGACGATGATCGTTTCGGTCACGAAGTCGTTGCTGACGGCGAGGGCTTGTCATTTGTTGCCACCGCACCCGGCGAAGACGGAACAGCTACCGGCGTAACCGCTATCGATACTCCGGATGTCGGCAACGCCGGCACTGATGTTGGTGCTGCATACGTGCGGATCAGGGATATCGATGATGAAACCAATGAAATTATCTGGTCACTGCAGGGCTACCTGAAGCCTGGTGTGGCGCAGGACGGCATGGACTTTGGTGTTTCTATCGGGCTCAGCGATGTGGGCGATGATGTCGTCGTCGGCGCGCCCGGCAAAGATGGCGATCAGGGTGCCGCTTATATTTTCCATCGTGACGAGTCGGATGTCTGGTCGCTAACGACCGAGCTTGAGGCAAGCAATAAAGCGGCCGGCGATGAATTCGGTGCAGCTGTCGATATCATCAATATTCCCGATCCCGATTTGCTGGCACAGCCGGGTCTGATTGATTACTTCGGGCTTGTCGTAGTCGGTGCTCCCGGAGAAGACAGCAGTTCCCGCGGGGTTGTCGGCACCAATGAGGCCGACAACGGTGCTGCTGATTCCGGCGCAGCCTATGTGTTCAAGCAGTGCGGCGGCGATCCTGAAATCAAGCTGTGTGGCGATGAAGATCAGGACGAATGGGCTCAGTTCCGTTACGTTAAAGCGCCGAATACCAATGGGCCGCAAGATATATACGGCTACGGTTTTGCCTCTGAACTGGTGTTCGACAGTTTCGGTACCCGCTTTGCCAGCGGTTCACCCGGCGAAGCCAGTGGCGTGCCCGGCATCGGCCCGGACGGCGATGATGCGGACGTCCCGGTAGATCCCGAAGACACCAGCGCTCCCGGCGCGGGCGCTACTTACCTTTATTAAGCGCCGATGGCGGATGATCCTGATACCGGCCTGACGCTTGAAGAGGAGGCGCTCGCGCGCATTCTCGGCGAAACGGCAAAGATTCCCTGGGCGGACTTGCAACGCTTTTTTGCCGCCGGCAAGGCAGTTCTGGTGGCACCCGAGCTCGACCTCGTTGACGTTGCCTACCAGATGTCTGCAGACAACGGCGAACAGGTTGAGCAGTGGATGAATCGCGGTTTGGTCGGCGTAGTGAGTGATGCGCAAGCTGCCGAGTGGATTGCCGCCAATGCGCTGATGTGGTCAGTCGTCGTAAAGCCCTGGATACTGGTGCAGCCGGTTATGCAGCCGGATAAAACCGAAGGAATAAACTAAATGCGTAAGATTCTTCTGGCCTTGCTGGCGCTGCCCGCCGCGTTGGCTGTGGCGGCATTGTGGTTGTGGCTGACCGACCCGGTGTTGCTGTCGCGTTACGTGGTGTTCTTCACGCCGGAAGACCTTACATACTCCACATTGCAGCCGCGCGAGTCCGTCATCGGTGACAACTCGTATCAGCTGCCCGCAGCGACTGCGGCAAACCGCAGCATCAGCGCCGCTGCAATCGCGGCAATGGAGGAGTTCGCAGATGCGCAGGGTTCGCATGCTCTGGTGGTTGTGCATCGCGGTGTGCTGCAGGGGGAGTGGTACAAGGATGGCTGGTCGCGCGAGCGGCTCACGCAGTCCCAGTCGATGCACAAGAGCGTGCTGCCCATACTGATTCAGGCAGCGATCGAAGAGGGTGCTATCGGTTCGGTTGAAGACCGGATTGGTGACTACATTACCGAATGGTCTGATGATCCTCGCGGCGACATCACTATCGAGCAAATGCTGTGGATGTCCAGCGGATTGCTTGAATACGATTTCAGTCTTAATCCGTTTGCGGATGCATTTCTCTGGCTGTTTGCCGGTGACACCTTGCCGGTCCTGTTGCGTACACCGCTAGACTGGACGCCCGGCGAAAAGTTTCAGTACAACAATGTGAACTCCGAATTGCTCGGTCTGATAATCGAGCGGGCTACCGGTACGCGCTACAACACCTACCTGCAGAAAAAGCTGTGGGGCCCGATGGGTGCTGCCGGTGCCGAGCTGTGGGTTGATAGCGAAGGCGGCAAACTGCACACCTCCTGTTGCTTGCTGGCGCCGGCGATGGACTGGGCACGGTTCGGCATGATGCTACTCGGTGAAGGTACGGTTAACGGCAGGCAGATCGTTTCTGAAAAGTTCATCCGGCGCATGGTGACGCCGTCACCGGAGTTTGACTGGTATGGCTATCAGATCTGGCTGGGTTATTCCCGTGAGCTGAATCCGCGGTCTGTCGTATTGGCGGGTGGCTACCAGCGCATTGAGCCGTTTCTGGCCGATGACACCTACTACGCCTCCGGCTACGGCGCACAGCGGGTTTATGTAGTGCCTTCCGAGGAGCTCGTTATTGTGCGTATGGGGCCCGCGAGTGGCCGGTCGCCGGTCAAGTCTGATTGGGATAATACGTTTCTCGTCAACACAGCGATTCGCGGCAAGCTCTAGCTGCGGTATATTCAGGGCATGAAACTGTTAACGCTGTTACTTGCTCTGACTGCCTTCCCCGGAGAAGCACTGCTCGTGCAGGTGCCGTCCGAACCCGAACTGGAAGCGGTGACACTTGAATGGAGTGGCCGCCGTGTTGAGATGGCTGCTGCTGAACAGGGCTATTTCGCATTGCTTGGAATCGACCTCGATGTAAAACCCGGAAACCACAGTGTTCAGGCGGAATACCGCTATACCGGCGGGCGCAGGGATTATCGCGAGATACCGTTAACGGTAGTGTCTAAAGATTATCCGGTGACGCGACTGGAAGTTGCGCCGAAGTATGTTGAGCTCAGTGCCGACAATCAGGAGCGGACTGCACGTGAACGACAACAAATCAATGCAGCCTATGCGACTGCCTCGGCAGAACCCTACTGGGAAGACGATTTCCTTATTCCTGTAGACGGCGCCACAGGCGGGCGCAATTTCGGTAACCGGCGGGTGTTTAATGACCAGCCGCGTGCGCCGCACTCCGGCGCAGACCTGAGCGCTGCAACCGGCACAGAGATTATGGCCACAAACCGTGGCAAGGTTATTCTGACCGGCGACTTTTTCTTCAATGGTAACTCCGTGTTTGTCGATCACGGTATGGGTGTAATAAGCATGTACCTGCACCTGTCCGAAATTCTGGTTACCGAAGGCGACATCGTTGACCGGGGCGCCGTGGTCGGTCTGGCTGGCGCCACCGGGCGTGTAACCGGCCCGCACCTGCATTGGGGTATGAAAGTTACGGGCGCCAGAGTGGACCCGTTCACGCTGCCGGGTATCGGTGGTTCGGAAAGTGGAGTGGCTGATGAGTGATAAACCGAAGTTCGAGATGCCGGACGAAGAGTACGGCGGTGATGTGTCTGCCGTTGATGCCTGGCAACTGCTCAGTGACGATCCTGCCGCAGTGCTGGTCGATGTGCGTACCAAGGTCGAGCACCAGCTTATCGGTAAGCCCGTTCTCGATTCGTTATCGAAAGAACCGATATATGTTGAATGGGTCACGATGGACGGCGTGAACCCCGATTTCGTCGCTGAAGTAGAGGCTGCCCTTGAATCCGCAGGAGTAGCGAAGGATGCACCGGTGATATTTATGTGTCAGTCCGGTGGGCGGTCCAAGATCGCAGCCATGCAGCTTGCCAAACAAGGGTTTAGCCGCAGCCTTAATCTGGCGGACGGGTTTGAGGGTGCGTTGGACGAAAAACAGCACCGCAATAGCGTAGATGGCTGGAAAGTCGCTGATCTACCGTGGCAACAGACCTGAATAATTCAGTCGGTTTCTTGCTAAAATTCGTTTCTTTCGCGGTCGGCAGAATCTGACTACTTCCCGCCGGCGAATAACTACCTGACGCAATTATGGCCACACCCGAAATGTGGCTTAAAGGAAGTATTGAATGTCGACAGCATCAGACGGGACGAAAGTTCTCGGTTATCTCCGGCTGCAGCCAAATTTTAGCCGTATGAACGGTTACACCATGTTGTGGGTTTGCCTTACAGGCATTCCGTTTCTGGTAGTTATTAACTTTTTCCAGCCGTACATTCTATCGGCCATGCTCAACGTGCCTAGCGCCGAGCAGGGCTCTATCTCGGCCTATCTGGCCGTATTGCACGAGATAGTGATGATTGTGCTGGTGGGCCCCTTCGGCGCACTGGCCGACAAGGTTGGTCGCCGCAGGATCTGTGCGCTTGGCTATATTATTACCGCCGCGGGCCTAATGGTTTATCCGTTCGCAACCGACGTTACCGAACTGACGCTGTATCGCGTTGTGTACTCGTTGGGTGCGGCGATGATCGTATCGAGTTACTCGACCTTGCTGGCCGATTACCCGATGGAGAAGTCGCGCGGCAAGCTGGTAGCAATGTCCGGCATGCTGAACGGTCTGGGTATTTTGATGCTGACCGGCCTGAGCGGTGTGTTGCCGAAGTTCCTCAGCGACCTGGGTTACGGCCCGCTGACTACCGGCAAGTTGTCGATGGCCATCATGGGTTCTATCTGCATCTTCTCGGGTATCGTTGTTGCTGTAGGCCTGATCGGTGGCGACAAGCTAAGCTCGCATCATGACAAGCAGCCGTTCATGCGCCTTATGGCTCAGGGTATTGGTGCTGCCCGTAACCCCAGAATTCTGGTTTCTTTCGCTTCTGCATTTGCAGCACGCGGCGACGTCGTCGTCATTGGCACGTACGTTTCGCTCTGGGGAACATTGGCCGGTGTTGGTCTGGGCATGAGCGAAGCCGACGCATTGAAGATGGCGACAGTCGTGTTCGCCACCATCCAGACATCCGCCCTGTTGGCATCGCCTGTGATCGGCATTGTTAATGACAAGATTAATCGTGTGTCGGCCCTGATAGTGGGCATGGGGTTGGCAGCCATCGGCTATCTGGTCTTCGGTTTCAGCGAGAATCCGTTTACCGGTATGTGGTATATCCCGGCAATCCTGCTCGGTGTCGGACAGATAGCGGCAATTCTTGCAGGCGCCACACTGATCGGTCAGGAGGCTGACCCGAAAATTACTGGCGCAACCATTGGTGTCTGGAGCTTCTTTGGCGCAGTTGGCACTCTGGCCGGTTCCTTCTTTGGCGGGCTCCTATTCGACTCCTGGCGTCCGGGAGCACCCTTCCTGTTGATGGGCTTTGCTAATCTGATCGTTGTTTTTATGGCTCTATACGTGCGCCTGCGCTGGCCGCAAGACGAACCGCTGCGCGACTTATATAAAGCCAAGCCCTGAGCTTCGTTTTTGCTGTGTCATCCGCAAGCGGCGGGCAACGTTGTTATCTTTAAGACAGCGGGTGTATAAACACAGCTTATTAATACGCAGGCCGGCCGATGAGCACACATGAAAAAGACACGTTTACTCAGGTCTATGAGTATGCGGAGCATCATTCCAAGCTACCTTGGGCGCACGAGCACCCCTCTGCTTTTCTGGACGAGATTGTGGCAGCTAGTGATGCTCCCGGAAAAGTTCTGGATATTGGCTGTGGCGGCGGCACAGATTCGGTGTTTATGGCGGCGCAGGGCTGGGATGTCACGGCGCTCGACTTTATTCCTAAAGCACTCGAGATGACCCAGGCGCGCGCTGCTGATCAGGGTCTTTCCGTCAAGACGATAGAGGCTGATATCACTAAGTGGGAACCGGTCGATAAGTTTGATCTGGTGCTCGATCATGGCTTGCTGCACAACATGGATCCGGTGCGCTATGACGATTACCGTGAGCGGGTTATGCAGAGCCTTGCTCCGGGTGGCCAGCTGGTCATTTTGCATTGGTTAAAGCGCACGCCGGATGAACAGCAAGGCGAAGTCGGGCCGCACCGCGCGAGCCGCGAAGAAGTGAATGCTTTTTTTGCGCCCGAGCTGGTTGAGCACAAATTTACCTTTGAAGAATACGATGGCCTGCCGGAATCGGTGGGTGGCACGATGGCGCAGGCCTACTACTGGTTTCGTAAAGCCTGATTGCTCTTTATTGCAGGAGACATTTATGAGAAATGCAGCAACTCTTTTGTACGCGCTAACGTTGAGTCTGGCGATGGCTATGCCCGGGTATGCGCAGACAGCGCTTGAAGGCGACTTTGCCAAGGTCAAAATGGAAACCTTCGATAAAGAGAAGTTCGTGTTTCCTGAAGATATGAACGCAGAGCTCATCAACCTTGTATTTCTTGGCATGAGCAACGATCAGGACAACGGCCAGCTGCAGCAGGAACAGCTGCTTGACTGGCATGCGGCGCTGGAAGAGCGTGGCGTATTCAACGATCAGGTGAAGGCTTACCACTTTCCTGCAATGAACAGCCCCCCGTTCTTTGTTAAGGGCATCATTCGCGGTGCCATGGCCGAATCCTATGAGGGCAAGGTGCCGTTGAACCAGAGCGGCGTAATGTATCTTGATGATCTGGATGAGTTTGCCGGAAGTGCCGGTCTGACTGTGGACGATAGGCCGACGATCGTTATCGCCGACGGTGACGGCAAGCCGCTGAAGCTGTTCAAAGGCGCAATGACGCCGGCGAAAGTTGATGCACTGGTAGTCGAGATCGATAGGCTGACTGCAATTTAACAGCAGGGCGTTGGCGTATTAGACGGCTCAGCTGACCTACAGCGTTATCGCAGTAATAAAAAAAGCCGGTGCAGATTTAATCTGCACCGGCTTTTTTGTTTAAGTGTTTGCTACCAGCCGATCAATTCGCCGTTCTCGTAGTTCAGGAACTGGCCGTTGTTCTCCGGCGTTACACCATCAAGCACTGTAAGCATCTTGCTGACACTTTCTTCCGGCATGATTGTGCCTTTACGCTGCGGGCCGTCGATCGTGTGCACCTGACCCGGCGACAGCAGCACGACTGTTACGCCTTTCTTCGGTGTTTCAAACGCCAGCGTAAACATCAGCATGTTTAGCGCAGCCTTACTGGCGCGATAGCTGTACATCATCGGCATCTTGGGTCCGGCGTCAAAGGACCCGCCTTTGCTCGAAACAACCACAAACTTGCCATCGCCGGCCGCAGACAGATGCGGCATGAAGGCGGTCGATAAACGTAGCGGAGCAAGAGCGTTTACTTCATAGCTTAGCCGTGCCATGTCGTAGTCGACTTTGTTTGCCCGGGAAAAAGCCGTTTTATATTTCGGGGTGATGCCGGCGTTGCTCAGCAGGATGTCGAGCTTCACATCCTGATACTTGGCTGCGAGCTCATCAATTCGCTCAAAGTCGGTTACATCGAGCTGTTCGATGACGATATTGTCGTCTCCGGCCGCCAGTGCCTGCAGGTCTTCAGCCTGCTCCGGCTTGCGCGCGGTCGCAATAATGTTCCAGTCGCGCTCGGCATACTGTTTTACGAACTCCAGTCCGATACCGCGGTTAGCGCCGGTAATCATTACGGTAGGCTGGTCGGGGTTGATTGCCGCCTGAGCCGGTAGTGTCATCAGGCTGCCAAGCAGCAATATAAATGCGGTGCGCATAGTGCTCTCCTGCGAAGGTTTCTCAATTGGAACCGACCGGCATTCTGGCGCAGAAGTGCGACCCTTGCCATAGCGCTGTAGTCTAAACGCTGCTTATGGTTAACAGGTGGTTGCAGGCTTATATCAGGCCGGAATAAGCGCCGGAATGAACTAATGTGCTTTATGACCGCGCTTCGCACATCCGATTATTGCGGATTGTCGAATCTACTTATATAACGGTACTTTGGTACACGGTAAGTTCGTATCAAAGGATCAGTAGGGAACAGTGTTCCGGCACCGGGAGCCGCATTAAAAGACTATGGCCAATACCCAAACGATAGCAAACGAAAAGGTTTACCCGTTCCGCATGTGGTGGGGGTTGGCTGGCTGCGCCTTGTTTATGGCCTCGGTACTGTTGTTCGGGCAGGCCAGTGAACTGTCGCGCTTTCCCGTTGATAAAGGCGACATGTGGTATCTGTGGCAGTTGCAGGAGCCCGATACCTGGACCCGTCTGTCCGCATGGATCCCCTATGTGCTGCATCAGTTCACGATCTGGTTTCTGATTGCAAAGGCCCAGTCGGTCCGGCCGAAGTATATTTTCGGCTTGCACTACTTCAACGTTCTGGCTCTTGCAGCTAACTTCTTTTTTATGTTTTTGCATGTCGTGCAGACACAGCTGTTTTACGACGGGCTTGCACAGGATGTTCATGAATCGACATCGATGATGTCCGTGATTCTGATGCTGCTGTTGATTATGCTGATGGAGAATAACCGTCGCGGTATGTTTTTCGGTGTGAAGGTGAAGCCACTGTTCAGCGCCGGCGAAGCAGTCAAGCGTTACCACGGCTACTACTTCTCGTGGGCCATTATCTATACTTTCTGGTATCACCCGGTGGAGCTGACCCAGGGTCACGTTGCCGGTTTTGCCTATATGAGTCTGCTCATACTGCAGAGCAGTCTGTTCTTCACCCGTTTTCACATTAATCGTCTCTGGACAGTGCTACTCGAAACGCTGTTTGTTGTTCACGGTGCTCTGGTGGCGTATTTCATCATGCAGCAGTCGCAAGGCCTCAATGCGGCCGGCATGTTCCTGTTTGGTGGTATGGCGACCTTCCTGATCTGCCAGATGCACGGTCTGGGCCTCAGTCTGCGCGGCAAGCTGATGGTTGCTGTTCCTATGGTGGCCTCGATCATCACGTTCTATACATTCTTCCCGGATGGCCTGGGGAGCTTCGCGCGAACGCCGTTGATCATGTTCATAGGCACTTTCCTGATGGGGATTATTGTCTGGATACTGATGAAGTCAGCGGCGGCTGTCGCATGGCTCGGTGGCCCGCGCAACGCGAGCCCCGAAGCAGCCGGTTAATACATTCGCTGCAATCCCCCCTTAATCGTTCTGAATAACTCCTGAAAATCACTTGCAGCGCACCAAAAGTGCGCTGCTTTGCCTCTGCTTGCACCAAGCGGGCGCTTTCCTGTGCCTCCCCTGCACGGTTTTGTTTGCGTTCAGGCTGGCACGGAAATTGCTTAGGTAACACTGTATCTATTTCCGGGTCGTGCAGCGTACGACCTGCGTGCTTAATCTAAAGGCAGAACACAAACATGGAATTCCGAACCCGCAAGGTCGTCAAGCCCGGCGACTTGAACCCCCGCAACACATTGTTTGGTGGCCGACTACTTGAGTGGGTTGATGAAGAGTGCATGATCTACTGTAGTTGTCAGCTCGGGCATACACAGCTGGCTACCAAGTTCATCGACGAGATCAACTTCCTGTCTGCGGCGATGCAAGAGGATGTTGTTGAGATCGGTGTTGAGACGGTGAATACCGGCCGGACGTCGATCACTGTTCGTTGTGAAGTGCGCAACAAAGCAACGCAGCAGCTGATACTGGCCGTCGACAAGATTGTCTTCGTATCTCTGAACAGTAAAGGCGAGCCTATTCCGCACCATCTGGCGCGCAGGAAGCGGGGAGAGTCAAAATTCTGGCCCCTGCCGCGCTGGCGCCGTCGCAAACCTGCAGAGATGGCTGAGGAGCCTGCATAGGCTGACTGACGGGGCGGCTATGTAACGCCGGGGTTTACCGGTCGAGGCTATTCAGGAACCAGGCGCCGGCGCCGACCAGTAAGCCCACAACATTCATCGACTTGCCGATCATATAACCACTGCTGTAGTCGTTGAAGCCGGCTTGCCGCTGGGCAAACTCCAGAAAGTTGCCGTCCGATTGGAGCATGACAAACGTGCCTGCAACGAAACAGGCAAAACCTGCAAAGCAGGCAATGGTCAGTGGTGACTTACGGTGCTTGAGTTGCAGCAGTGCGGCGAGCAACAGCAGTGCTTGTCCAATGTGATACCCGTAGGTCAGTACCCACTGATAGGCGTTTTCAAGATCCATAAGCCGCGGTGCCGCTAACGTCCGTCAGACGTTGCGCCCCTGAAATACGACGGCTTCGTCGCTATCTCTCTGCCAGATTTGTCGCGGCGCATAGCCTTCTTTGCGCATCATGTGTTCGGTATAGACGATCCGTTCCGGGTCAATCCGCGCCAGTTGCCCCTGCGGCATTTCGGTCAGACCACGGCCAAGCTCGAAGTTCGATGCCGGCCACTTGAATACCTGCATGCCGCGTTCCCACTCGGGTGAACCAACGTCGAGTAATGTGGCACGCCCGAAGAATTGGGCACCCATAACGCAGGCCCAGCCTGCCATCGGGTTGGCAATTGCAAACGACACCCGACCATCGCGTTGAATCGATTTGGCTTTAGGGCTGTTCGGTTGCGGGAAAATATAGAGGGAGAGTTCGTCAGCATAAAACTCCACCGGACTGACGATTGGCGAGCCGTCTTTACGCACGGTGCCGAGGTAGCCGATGTTGGTCATGTTGAGCACCCGCTCAATACGGCTTTCCAGCAATTCTTTGGACATTTTTTTTGTTGGCCAGGGTTCTTCTTCCAGCCATGGATGTGCAACGCTCATCGTTGTCTCCTTCTAGTGTCGTTTTAAGCCGGGTCCTGAACTTCTTTAGGCACTTCCTCGGCAAAAGCTTCCCAGGTGCCTTTCGGCTGAACCTGTGGCCAGAAATCGGGTGGCTCAAGATATTCGGGCGCATTCTTCTCAATGTAGGCGAGCACTTTTGGCGGAATATCGCCGTAGTCTTTGAGACCCTTGTGGCTGAACATGCGGCCGAACAAAACTTCATCCTGATACTTGTTGCCGCCCATACGCATCCATGGCCACCATTGTGAGACGCGGCTAAAGCCGGCGTTGTAGCGGCTGCTGGGTTCACTGCGGTCGGTCATCTCATCCAGCGACATCGAAAAAGTGAAATGCTCTGACGGGCTGATACGTGGTCCGGTAGAAGCTTTCGGCCAGTGTTTCGGGTCTACCGGATTGGTGTACTCGTGTGCATAGTCCCAGGCGAGCATCAGGTCATCACCGTAGGTTTCGAATGGCAGGATAAATGGCACGATGCCGCTACCCTCAACGGCCGTGCCGTCGTTCATCAGGGTGGCGTCATCTTTGGCGGCGCCCATAGCGAAGCGGGGCATCTCGGCTGTCAGCGTGCCGCCCATGCTGTCGTTATAGAAGTCGAAGACTTCGACGGTTTCGCCGGTAAAGGGGTTATCCCAGGTTTTCAGAATGTCGCCGGTGGCGAGATCGGTGAAGTAACCCGTTTCTCTGCCACGGATCGCCATGTTGCCTTTGTCGTCGATCTTCGACTCCATGCAGCCGGTGCCGGTGTAGCCGAATAGCGGCACCATCCGCTCATTGCCGATGCGGGCATACATCAGACCGTGGAACGCGCCTATTTCCGGGCCGTCATAGCCGCCCCATATTTTGCCGAATGCATAAAGATTATCGTAAGGGTCATCAAAGTCGAGACTGGGTGCTGCGCCGACTTTAGATGTGCGTACGGGATTGCTGCGCCCGGTGTGTAACTGGTCGAGGGCCTTGGCAGACGAGGGCGTTGCGGCAAGCAGCGCGTTCAAAAACATTGAGCTCATGAACTGATCCTTTTTTATTGCTGTATTGGCCTGACTCGGTGTCAGACCGGACAGCAGAGTCTGCCCTAAAACACCGCTGCGTAACAGGCGGGTCCGACAGGCGGCTGGATCATTGTTTTCAGAGTGGATTGGAGCGGGGTATTAGCTGTACAGAGGGCAGGGTTTGCCTATCTAGCGAGCGCGAATGCGCAAAAAAGGTAGGGCCGGAGCTGTGACAGCAAACAGCTCCGGCCCGTGACGCGGATAGCCTATTCGGCCTTGGGAAGAATCACCGCATCAATAACATGGATAACACCATTGCTGGCGGCAACATCAGCCGCAACCACATTGGCGCCATTAACCGTCACACCGCTGCCGGAAGCGACGATTTCAACTTTCTGACCTTGCAGCGTGGCCACGTTCATTGTGCCGCTGAGGTCACCTGACATCACTTTACCGGGCACAACGTGGTACAGCAGGATAGCTTTCAGCTGATCCTGGTTTTCCGGCAGTAGCAGGCTGTCGAGCGTGCCGGCAGGCAGTGCCGCAAATGCTTCGTCTGTAGGGGCGAATACAGTAAGAGGCCCGTCACCTTTCAAGGCACCGACCAGATCGGCAGCTTTGGCAGCGGCAATCAGTGTGGAAAAACTACCATTGGCAGCCGCAACGTCGACGATGTCGCCGGGCCCCATCGATTTGTGTCCGCCGGCTTGCACGGCTCCGGACAGCAGGGCACCGGTAGCAACCAGTGCGATAAGAAACTTGTTGAATGTCTTCATAGGAACAACCTTTGTATAAGATTTTCGTTGTTTGCAGCATGGAACGATTCCCTGCTGACGGTACATAGAACTATTCGTGGCAGGTGTTGCCACGGATTCAGTTAGTACCGTTAAAAATTCAGGTTGCTTGCTATCGGATTGATAGCTCTATATTGCTAAGGGTCGCGGCCGGGTGGCGCGAAAGAAACTTATAATCTGAACGTAAGCGATGCCCAGAAACTTTCCCAGTCGGCACCGGAATCGGGTTCGCGCGCTATCATGTGAATGGCTTTGATCAACCAAACACCCTTTGAATCATCAACACGAATTTCTGCCTTGCCGCTTTTATTGGTGACAACGCGTTGCTGGTTCTCGGGAGCGGCGCTGTTGAACGCGATCACAGTAATACCGGCTAACAATTCACCTTCGTACTTCACGGCTAGCGGCAGCGTGGCGTCCGGTTGCAGTTCATAGGGATCAAGCAGCGGAATGATTTCGAGACGATAACCCAGTTCCTGACGGGGTCCGTCAAACTCTGCAGTGTCATCGCCGGCCTTAACCAATGCCTTGGCATAGCGTGAGTAGTACTCGCGCCCGGAATCGCTGTCGGTGCCGGCTGCGGCGCGCGCTTCAAGGGCAGTGGTTAGCCCTTCTTTCACTAGATAACTGTTGAACTTGCCGGCTTCCATGTCGACAAAGTCGGCAGTGGTTTGGTGTGCGATCAGGTAGATGCCTGATTCTGACGGCGTAAACCGTCCGGCGGGAATATCACCAATAATCGCGTCGATGGGTTTGGGGCCTGCCGGTCCGACAACCCTGTAATCGACGAACCAGTCCGGCACAAAGGGCAGGCTGTCTCCGCTTAAGTTTTCACCGATACGAAGGCTGACTCTTACTTCCTGTCCGGGTTCGGGTTGGAACAGATCGGGCTGGACCCAGAAATCATGGGCGTCTACTGCTACAGTAAACAGCATTAAAGCAGTCGCCAGAAATCCGAAGGCAGCTTGGCTTCGAACTATGATTTTAATGAGACTCTTCATGAAGAAAAAACTGTTGTCGTTGATTCTGCTGGTGGCGTTAAGCGTAATGCCCGGCATCGTTGCCGCCCATCAGGTACTGCCAGCAATAATTTCGGTAACCATACAGCAAGATGGCAGCTATGTGCTGGCCGCCCGCCTGAATGCCGAAGCACTGTTGGCGGAAATTGACCCTGCCGAAGATGATACTAACGACTCGCCCAATGCTCCTGTGTACGATGAGCTGCGTAGCCTGCAGCCTGACTTACTAAGAGTGCTTATTAATGAATTTGTTCCCGTATGGCTGGCGGGTAGTGCGCTGTCATTCGATGGGGTTCTGTGGGACCCGCAACTGCAGGGCATAGAGGTATTGCCGGTGGGCGACCCGGCCCGACAACGTCTGTCGACCCTAACGTTTACCGGCAAAGTGCCTGTCGGCGCCACTTCGGCAACCTGGCAATACGATGCCTTTTTCGGCGAAAGCGCCGTGCGAGTGGAGGTGGCAGGTAGCGGTGCCGTGCAGTCGGAGTTTCTGCAAGGCGGAGAAGCCAGCATGGCGTTTGCGCTGACGGCCGGCGCAGTCCAAAGCAAAGCGGATGTTGCGCTTGAATATACCTCGCTCGGGTTTACCCACATATTGCCGAAGGGGCTCGATCATATTCTGTTTGTGCTCGGTATTTTTCTGCTGAGCCTGCGGCTCAAGCCGCTGCTATATCAGGTAACAGCGTTCACGATTGCTCATTCGATTACATTGGCTTTGTCATTGTACGGCGTGGTGTCACTTTCACCTTCTATTGTCGAGCCGCTGATTGCGCTGTCGATCGTTTACGTTGCCGTCGAGAATATCGTTACGCCGGAACTGAAGCCCTGGCGCGTGTGGGTCGTGTTCGCATTCGGGTTGCTGCATGGTCTCGGGTTTGCCGGAGTGCTGACCGAGCTTGGATTGCCGCGCGAGGAGTTTGTCACTGCGTTGATAGCCTTCAACGTAGGAGTAGAGTTGGGTCAGTTGACTGTAATTGCGCTGGTGTTTTTGGCAGTTGGCTTATGGTTTCGCAACAAGCCCTGGTATCGCAGCCGCATTGTTATACCCGGCTCGTTGGCTATCGCTGCCACCGGGCTTTACTGGACTGTTGAGCGGGTCTTTTTCTAACTGTTTTGGGGCCAACGGGTCTTTAACTCAACGGGTCCGCAGTTAATTGTCAGAGTCGTTACGCCGCCGCTGCGCTTCTTTGACAGCCTGTTTTTCCTGCTTCCGCCGCGCAATAGCGTCACTCACCTTGCCACCGATGTGGGATTCACCCCGCATGCGCGCCAGTTCAACCTGTTTTTGCCGCTCGGCAAAGCGCGCACGCTGGTCGGCAGACGTCTTGTTGAAGCAGTGCGGGCAGCTGACCCCTTTTACAAAGTGCTCGCTTAGCTGGTCTTCCTTGGTAATGGGCATGCGACAGGCGTTGCATTGGTCGTAGTCGCCTGGCTGCAGTTCGTGATCGACTGTAACTCTCTCATCGAACACGAAGCACTCGCCTTCCCAGTCGGATTCATCCGCCGGCACTTCTTCCAGATACTTCAGGATGCCGCCTTCTAAATGAAACACCTGTTCGAAGCCGAGCGACTTCAGATACGAGGTGGACTTTTCGCAACGTATGCCACCGGTGCAGAACATAGCGACTTTTTTATTCTTTTCGGGATCAAGGTGTTCTTCAACGTATGCTGGAAATTCGCGAAACGAGCTGGTTTCCGGATTAATAGCATTCTTGAATGTACCGATCTTTACTTCATAGTCATTACGGGTATCGATCACCGTAACCCCGGGGTCTTCGATTAACGCATTCCAGTCTTGCGGCTTCACGTAGGTGCCGACGACATCATTCGGGTCGATGCCTTCTACACCCAGAGTAACAATCTCTTTTTTTAGTTTGACCTTGGTGCGCAAAAACGGCATGTCGTCGCTGTAGGACTCCTTCCAACTGAGTGCCGGAAAGCGCGACTCCTCACGCAGCCAGTCGAGCAACGCATCAATCGCCTCGCGACTGCCGGCTACGGTTCCATTGACGCCTTCATTGGCCAGCAACAGCGTGCCTCGCACATTGTTGGCTTCCATGATGGCCAGCAAGGGCGCCTGCAGTGCTTCCGGTTCTGCCACATTGGCGAACCTGTACATCGCAGCGATTACCACGGGCTTGTTCTGATTATCGTGAGCCATGCCGGCTGATTCCTACCTTAATTCCTGAAGACCGAGCGTCGGGTGCGGCATTATAGCTATTACGGCGTGGCGGTCTAAATACGGGTTTTTGCTATCATCGCCGGAATACTGAGGAGTTGTCTGAGAAGGTGCCTGAAAAGTTGTCCGAGAAGTTGCCCGGGAAGTGGTCTGAAACCCTGCCCCTGTTGTACTCCTTCCGCCGCTGTCCCTATGCGATGCGGGCGCGGCTGGCGCTGTCCTACAGTGGTGTTCGTGTAACGCTACGCGAGGTCTTGTTGGCAGATAAGCCGGAGGAGATGTTGGCGATTTCGGCAAAGGGGACGGTGCCGGTGTTGCAGCTTGCTGACGGTACGGTTATTGATGAAAGCTATGATGTATTGCGGTGGGCGCTGCAGAAAAACGACCCTGACGGTTGGCTGCCTGCCGACTTAGCCACACTGGATGCGTTGGTCGAACGCACGGATCATGATTTCAAGCAGGCGTTGGACGGCTACAAGTACCCGGAATGGCATACCGAAAAAACCGGTGCTGAATACCGGGCAGCGGGCGAGGTTTTTTTGCAGGAGCTCGAAGACAGTTTGCAGGACTCTGCTTATCTGCACGGTGCCGCACCGGGAGCGGCTGACATAGCGGTGATGCCGTTTATTCGCCAGTTTGTGGCAGTCGATCGTGATTGGTTCGATAGCAGCCCGTATCCCCGCTTGCGCCGTTGGCTTGATGATTGGCTCGCGACTCCGCTGTTCACTTCGATAATGGAAAAGTATCCGCAATGGCGTCGCGGTGATGCCGGCAATGCTTTTCCTCCCGCGTGATGTTGCAAGCCGTTAGCCGCTTTCTCATCGCCAGGTCGTCGACCCGTCTGGTTGTGACGATGGCCGCGATAACGCTGATATTGGTTGGGGTATTCGGAGTGTATCTGGTGCCCGGATTTGCGGCTGTCAGCGGTGGGCGCTTGCCACTGGATCTGCAGTTCCCTCTGACGCCATCAGTTATTTTTGCCGAGCTCGCAGTCTACGATGAGGCTGCTCGCAGGCTTTATCTGCAGTTTTTGATTGTCGATATGTTGTACCCGCCGGCACTGGCGGTGTTTTTGTTGACCTGGTGGGTGCGCATCCTCGATACGGCAGGAGCTTCCGCGTGGCTGGAGAGGCCGGGCAGCTTTCTGTGGATGTGGCCGTTGGCGGCAGCTTTGCTCGACTGGTCCGAGAACATCGGGTTGGCACTGATGATCTGGGATATACCGGGGGGGGCGTCACGCGCAGATTTGCTGGCGCTTCTGGTTACCGGCTTACGGGCAGCTAAGTTGCTTGCCCTGCAGGTTTCGTTTCTGACGACTCTGGTGCTGGCGTGTTGGTGGCTGTGGCAGCGCTATAACCAACCCCGCTAGTCTGCTCAGAATTCATCTTCCAGTGGTGTGGTCAACGCTTCTGCGAGAGCAATTGCTTGTTCCGCATCAGGAGAGTAGCCGTCGGCACCGGTAACCTTCCAGATGCCCGGGTTCTCGGTAAATGCATTGCCACCAATAATGACCGGCATGCCGGCATAGCGCTGACGGACCGCACCGATGCACTCACTTAGGGAAGATATTTGCGTAGGTAGTGCTAGCGACAACAACACGACATCGGCATCGTAGTAGCCGATCGCATCGACAATCTCACTGTTAGGCATGTCCTGGCCCAGATATACGGCGCGCCAGCCTTCTGCTTCGAGTAGATAGGCGATCGTGCGAATACCCAGGTCATGCACATTGCCGGCTACCGACGCGCACAGAGCGGTCTTACCGTTTGCCGGCGCGTTTTCTGCCGTCTCGGCAATCAGCGCCATTGTCCGCTGGGTTGTCGATGTCACGAGATGTTCTTCAGCTACCGATACTTCAGCCAGATGCCACAGCCGGCCGATTTCACGCTGCGCGTCCAGCAGTACTTGCTGCAGAGCCTGTTTCGGCGTGATCGACACACCAACCGCTTCAAGCACAATTTGCATCGCTTGCGGAGTATTGCCTTCGAGCGCAGCCTGCAGATATTGCAGTGATATCCGTTGCAGCGGATCACGGGGGTCCAGCAGTGGTTGATTACTGATCTGAACCGGATTCGCCAGGCTGGCTTTAGCTTCTGAGATTATGCTGATAGCTGCAGGCGCGAGTTTGTCATCGAGCACCGCGATCAATGCATTGCGGAGACTGTCGAGACTATTGCTTAGGTAGATATCGGTGGTTTGTGATACACCGTCTTCCAGTTCTGTGCGAGCAAGCATTGCTTGCCGCGACCAGCTAATTCGTTCGCAAAACAGCCTGGGTTCGCCGGTGCGAATAGCGGACGACAACTCGGTAACGCGTTGCCGGAAATGCTGTTGCCAGAGGTCGGCATAGTCATCGCCGAAGTGTTGCGCCAGATCAGGGGCGGTTGCGAACAGATCCTCGCAAGCCAGTCGCGTAATTTCCGCAGCCTGACTCTCCAGAATGTCGCCGATCTTTGTCTCTGTTGCCTGCATATCCGAGTGCCGAAACCTGGAGCCACCAGCAGGGCGGTCCTTCTCGCAACCCACCGTTATCCGCTTGGCAGATTAGAGTGGGTTCAGAGGAGTATTCGCGCCAGACGGCGCTGCAGATTCAGCGAGAAACCCCCGGAATTTCACCAAAACAGCCTGAATGATCAGGCTGAGTCAGAAGACCGGCCGTTAGCCGGCCCAGGGGGGGTGTTGGGGTGCAGCATCCGGGGGCAGCTAAGCCGCCGTCCCGGAGCCGGCCTACAGGTAACCCAGCAGGGCCGGTACTACCATCAACGCTGTAATGACGGCCACGCTGAGCAGAATAATCTCGTCGCGGCGGTCGAACAGGGACGTTCCTTTGATGTTAGCCATGGTGTTCTCCTTGTGCTGTCGGTGGAGCAAGCTAGGCTTTCTCCAATTAATCCATCTTAGGCGGGTACCGGGCTGTATTCTTATCCCTGAGGTAACGCTTTGTTGCAAAACGTAACCTGAATAACCCATTGTATTTATTGTTAAAAGTGCATAACCGAACGCGTTTGTTTGCGGCTTTGCGGCTGTTTTCCAAGGGTTTCTGCTGCGACCCGCGTCATGGTTTGCCGGCAGGGGAGGCACTATAGTCGATATGTTGCAGCGCGAAGACTCTTGCTCCGCCGCTGCCAAACCGGAACGGGAGCAACATGGAACAAGGGCATGACCTGAAGCTGATGCTCGAGTCCCGGGTACCGATTATTGCAGTCGAAACTCAGGACGAGCAGCGCTTTTTACAGTTGCTGACGGGGCTGGTGTCTCTGAGCGGCAGTGTCAGCTATCGCCCATTGTTTCGCTGGTCGGTAACAGACGGTATTCAGCGGCTTGATATCGACATCGAGCCCCAACTGCATAACGCAGAACCCGGACAGGTTTTGCGCCACATCAGGGCAATTGATCAGGCCGGCATTTATGTCCTGCTCGATTTTCATCACTACCTGAGCGACCCGGTCAACGTCCGGTTGCTAAAAGACATCGCACTTGGTGGCAATGAGGGGGAGCGCACGCTGCTTCTGGTGAGTCACCAACTTGAACTCCCTAAGGAACTGGAGCATCTGACGGCCCGCTTCGAGATGGCTTTGCCCGGCAAGCAGTTGCGCGAGCGTATCGTTGCTGAAGTTATTGCCGAGTGGGAGCAGGCCCATCCGGGCAGCGCCGCGACAGATGCACAGGCACGGCGGCTTCTGATTGATAACCTGTCCGGCTTAACCGAGGCTGATACGCGGCGACTCGCCCGCAACGCGATTTTCGATGATGGCGCGCTTACGCCGGATGACTTGCCGGGGGCGATGGAGGCCAAGCACCAGTTACTCAATCGCGATGGCGTGGTGAGCTATGAATATGAGACCCGGCAGTTTAGTGATGTCGGTGGCTTGCGGAACCTGAAGGTCTGGCTGGAACAGCGCAAGCGGGTTCTCGAGTCGCCGGAGGAAGCGCCGCAGTTGGATCCTCCAAAAGGTTTGTTGCTGCTGGGTGTGCAGGGTTGTGGCAAAAGTCTGGCTGCAAAGGCTACGGCCGGGGTGCTGAACATGCCTTTGCTGCGGTTCGATTTCGCCTCGCTATACAACAAATATCACGGGGAGTCCGAACGCAATCTGCGCGAGGCGCTGCAACAGGCAGAAGTCATGAGCCCCTGCGTGCTGTGGGTCGATGAAATAGAAAAGGGCCTAAGCAGTGGCTCGAATGATGACGGCTTATCGCTGCGTCTTCTGGGAACCTTTCTGACCTGGCTGGCGGAAAAAAAGAACCGTGTTTTTATAGTGGCGACAGCAAATGATGTGAGCCGTCTGCCGCCGGAGCTTCTGCGCAAAGGCCGTTTCGATGAGATATTTTTTGTCGATTTGCCGTCACCGTCGGTACGGGCCGACATTATTGATATTCACCTGCGTCGGCGTGGGCTGGATCCGCAGGATTTTGATATGGTTGAGCTCACCGGAGCCACCGAAGGTTTTTCCGGTGCGGAACTGGAGCAGGGCTTGGTGGCTGCGTTATACGCAGCGCATGCGTTGCAGCAGGAATTATCGACAGCACACGTGCTGGCCGAGTACCAGCGCAGTAAACCGCTGTCGGTGTTGATGGCCGAGAAGGTCAGTGCCCTGCGCAGCTGGGCCGGCAGCCGGACAGTCCCGGCAGGTTAAGGGCGATTGCCCGGGTGAACTGCGAGGGGAGTTAAGGAGCGGGAATGGCAGAGACTATCAATTACGAATTTCTTGACCGGCGGATCGGCGAACTCATTGCCGAGAATCTCGGTGAGGGACACGAAGTTCTGCAGGGTGCCGGTCTGGCCGCCATCATGACAGCCCTGCTGATTCGCGCTGCCCGTGCGGATGGCACAATTTCAGATTCCGAGACGCATGAAATACTGGCTTCATTGCAGGAAACCTTCGAGATAACCGGCGCCAAGGCACTGGAGCTTGTGAACACTGTGTCGAGTCAGTTGGCGAGCGGTGATGAACTGTTGGAGTTTTTGCGGGGCCTGCGTCTGTTTGTCACTGATGAAGATCGTGAAACCGTCTTGTTGCTTTTGCTACGGCTCATTGCCGCTGACGGCAAGCGCGCCACGGCAGAGTTGGCTGTGTTTCAGGAAGCCGTCGATGCATTGGCAATTTCGGAACAGGTTGTACACAAAGTTTTCGATCAGTACTTTGCAGAAACCTTTGTTGACGACTCTGCCGGGTAGCCCCGTTTAAGGACTAGTGTTGTCGACCTGCCGTATTGCACACGCCTATGACTTTGGCACGTTCGCCGTCATGAAGTCGCTGCTCGAGAGTGAGGGCGTGATGGTGCTGGATGCAGCCTTCGGCGGCCACCTCAGTATCGCCGGAGTTGATCAGGGTTATTACCTGGAAGTCGAGCAGTCGATGCAGGCGCGCGCCCGCACGTTGCTCTGGGAAAACTCGTTTGGCAAGTATCTGCTGGACAATACGGCCTGAACAGGAGTCTCGAAGTGGAGCATCCATACATTTGCTGGCGTTGCGGGGAGAGTCTTGCAAAGTTGAGTCTGCCGTTCGGTCGGGCAGACCAGTGCCCTGCCTGCAGCAATCACCTGCACGTTTGCAGGATGTGCAGTTTTTACGACCCGGCGGTCGCGGAAGCTTGTCGTGAAGATGATGCGGAGGAGGTCAAGGAAAAGGAAAAGCCGAATTTCTGCGACTACTTCAAGCCCTCCGCTGATGTCTGGAATGCGGCAGCGTCAGCTGAAGAAACCAAAGCGCGTAATGAGCTTGATGCCTTGTTCGGTGAAGCATCGGCTGCTGACTCCGGCGGCTCTTCGGGTAGAGACTCAGATGCTGAAGCCGGGTTGCCTGATGACGACCCGCAGGCGGCGGCCCGCAAACTATTTGAGGAAAGCTGAAAACCGGATCAGCGGGTTGGCGTCGTCGTCGTAAAGCACGAGCATGGTGGAGTCGAGTGTGTAGCTGCGCGCCGCAAATAAGGCCTTAAAGAACCGCGCTTCCTGCTCGGTTAGCGCCGGCGGACAAGCTTTCTCACCCCAGGCCAGGCCGGTGATTCGTATCCGGTCGCCGTCCATTAAATCAAAGTCACCGGAGTAGCGATTGCAACCACCGCTGCCGGATACACTCTGCTGATTGCTGAACTCCAGCGAACTGCGGGCGTAGTCGATTACCCCGCGGCCGCCGATATCTTCGGCCAGCCAGTCTTTGTCCGCCAGTAGTTGCTGACGGCTAATCGGCGAGCCTGGTGTGGCGCAAGCGATGGCTAACAAGCTGCAGCATAGTATTGAAGCGAGGCGCAGATAGGTCACGGGGGGCTCCGTTGAGATCCGGTAGTAAGGTTATTCTACCGCGTGGTTAGTCCGGGGCTAAATATCCTTTTGGGTGTCCGGGTGGTAGCCGATCTCTAATGACGGTTTTCAGTGCAGAGGTTTCGCTCGTGGATTCCGGCGGGTCGTTCAAGATAAGATCAACGAACCTATTTGCGAAGGGGCAGACATGCAGGATCTACAAAAACGAATCGCCGAGGAGCGCAGCCGCTTGAAAGCCGTCCGGCAGCTGCTTAGCGCGGCTCTGGAGCTGGGTGGCGAGCGTAATGCAGCATGGGTCGCCTTCTATATTGCTGTGGGTGAGTATATGCAGGCGGCAATGCACCGGCTGCATTTGCAGGACCTGCGCATGACCGCGTTGCTGGAAGCAAAGGCCGATCTCTCGACCCCGGACGCGCAGCAGGCGATGGCAGAGCTGGCCGAGCGTCTGGAAGGCAACCAGCAACATCTGCAGCGCTATCTGGCGGCTAAGCAGGGGCTTATCGACGAGGGCGTCAGCGGACTTGACGAGTACGAGTCGGCAGCGCTGGCGTACACGCAATATATAGTCACCAATATGGGGCACCATCCGGGAACCGTGAACCTGGCCCAAGCGGCATTCCTGCCGGAAGACTGGGAGAATATGGCGTTTGTAAGCAATGCCGACGCCCAGCGTGAGCAAAAGCTCTACAAAGAGGTGCGCTCGCGCCTGCCCGGCGGTCTGCAGATACCAGCCGAATAAGGTGGCCGGAAGCTTAAGCCCCTGTTTTGGCAAGGCTTACGGTTTTGCTGCGGGATCGACCACTCTTTGACAGGTCTGTATCCGGCCTGAACAAGCCGGTATTAAAGGTTACTGCGCTGTGGTGTCAGCCTGTTTGTTAGGTGGATGCCAAGCGCTAAGCGCCCTGATTCAAGGGGGCTATCGTATTGCTGTTTGAGCGCCTGTTCTGTAGTCTGGCGCAACAATCGTAACAATGTAATAGACGGGGGAGTCTAGTGAAACGTATTTCTTTGGCCCTGCTGGGTTTACTGTTGGTTAGCGCAGGTGCACAAGCTGCTGGCAAGACCGGTTTCTATGTCGGTGGCGGGTTAGGTTGGTCGACGATCGAGTCGGACAAGACCCCTGACCTGTTGACGGATAACGACCCCTGTGAGGGAATTGTTCGTGCCCCGAACGTCGGCAATAACCTGCCGTGGACTCCGAACAATGTCTATGACAAGTGGGCTGACGGCAATAACGAAAGTCTGCCGTGTTACAACGCCTTTGAGGGCGAAAACCGCAAGCTGAAAGAAAATACTCTGGGCTATGATTTCTTTGTCGGTTGGGAATTCATTCCGAACTGGAGCGTCGAGCTCCGCGGCATTCAGTTCGGTTCTGCCGAAGATAACGAGGTCGTCAATGCTCCGCCGGCCGACGTAAAGGGTGGTAACACAGCTACCATTAGTCCGTCATGGGCGGCCAACGAAGAGATTTCCTATAGGCAGGAAAGTGAAATTCGCGGCTTTGATATTGCCGGCCGCTATCACTGGATGTTCTCTGACAAGTGGGGCTTGAACTTTGTGCTTGGTTGGGCGTTTTTGAAGAATGAATACGAACAGTCAGCCGAGTCTATTCAGTTCGGTCCCAAAGTCGAATTCTGGGAAGATTTCCCTGATCCCGGCTTAAATGACAACCCTTGGTATGTTCCGAACGCCAGCGTCAAAAGAAATGTAAATGACAATGGTGTTCTCGCCGGCTTCGGCGCAACCATCAATACAACCGAGAAGACTTTCTTCCGTATTGAGTACACTTATTACGGCGTTGATTTTGATAGCACCTTCCAGAGTCCCCGCCGCTTGGCGATGGATATCGGCTATCAGTTCTAAGCAAACGCTTATAGCTGTGAAAAGCCCGGGCAATGCCCGGGCTTTTTTTTGCCTGAAGGCTGCAAACCGGCGGCGGGTTTCGGTCATCCCGCATAGAGTCCGGGGCTGCGGCGACCGATAATGGTCCTTTCTACTGCGTCTATTGTTCCGGGCTTCGTGTTCGTCCACACGGGCCCCTGAGGGAAGGTTTTTTGACCGATTGGCTAAACAGTTTGCTGCGCCTGTTGTTTTCCAGTGCCCGGGATTTGCTGCCTATATTGTTGGTTATCGCTTTCTTTCAGGTATTGGTATTGCAGCAGCCCGTGCCGGATCTGCTGAACATGATCTTCGGCTTTATGCTGGTGTTGCTCGGGCTCACGCTGTTCGTGCAGGGGCTTGAAATGGGCCTGTTTCCACTGGGCGAAAGTATGGCGCATGCCTTCGCGAAGAAAGGTTCACTGCTGTGGTTGCTACTGTTTGCTTTTGCCTTGGGTTTTGGCACAACGGTCGCTGAACCGGCTCTTATTGCGATAGCGGATGAGGCCGCCGACGTGGCCAGCGATGCGCAGTTTATCGGTGGTAGCGAGGCCGAGCGTGAATCCTATGCGCTCGGCTTGCGAATGACCGTAGCGTTGTCTGTTGGCGCTGCCATTGTGCTTGGTGTCTGGCGCATCCTTAAAGGCTGGCCGGTGCACTATATTATTGCCGGCGGCTATGTGCTGGTGGTTATCATGACTGCATTGGCGCCCCGGCAGATCATCGGTATTGCCTACGATGCCGGCGGGGTTACGACCTCGACAATAACCGTGCCGCTAGTCACCGCACTCGGCGTTGGCCTCGCATCATCTATCAAGGGCCGCAACCCGATGGTTGACGGTTTCGGCCTGATAGCGTTTGCCTCATTGATGCCCATGATCTTCGTCATGCTCTACGGGATGGTGATCTGATGCCGGGCATAGACCATTTCATCGAGGTGGCATTGGAGACGTTGCGCGACGTGTTTCCCATCGTCGCAATACTGATGTTCTTCCAGTTCGCTGTACTGCGTCGCCCACTGCCCAATACACGCCGGTTGTTGATCGGCTTCGTCTATGTGTTCGCCGGGCTGGTGTTGTTTCTGATTGGTCTGGAGCAAGCGTTGTTTCCGATCGGACGCTTTATGGCGGGGCAGTTTACCGATCCGGCGTTTGTTGGTGGTCAGCCCGGCATTGCAGTTGAATGGCAGGCTTATTACTGGGTGTATGCGTTCGCATTCGCCGTCGGTTTCGGCACCACGATTGCTGAGCCCGCACTGATCGCTGTGGCAATCAAGGCCAGCGAACTATCCGCGGGTGCGATTAGTGCCTGGGGGCTAAGGATTGCTGTAGCTATCGGCGTCGCAGTTGGTATCACGCTTGGTGTCTTCCGCATCATCGTTGGTGTGCCGATTCACTATTTCATTATTACCGGCTATGTCGTTGTTGTGGTGCAAACCCTGTTTGCGCCGCGGCTCATAGTGCCGCTCGCTTACGACTCCGGTGGTGTCACCACATCAACAGTAACCGTGCCGCTGGTGGCGGCGCTGGGCCTCGGTTTGGCAGAAAGTGTGCCGGGCCGCAGCCCGTTGATTGACGGCTTCGGCCTGATTGCATTTGCAAGTCTCTTTCCGATCATGTCTGTTATGGCTTACGCGCAGTTAGCGGAATGGCGCAGCAGTCGGCGGGAAAGGGCTATCGTTAAAGGAGGGGTTTCCTCATGAGATTTAAACTGATCATAGCGTTCGTCGAAGACTCGAAGACCGACGAAGTACTGGCCGCGGCGCGCGATGCGGGTGCCACCGGGTGCACACAGATAAACAATGCGCGAGGTGAAGGCCTCGACCCGGAAAAGACGTTTCTGGGTTTGTCGCTGGATACCCAACGCGATGTCGTACTGTTACTTGTCGAAGAGCATCGTGCGCGGCAAATACTTGAGAGTATCGGTGCTGCCGGAGAGTTCGATAGTAGCCCCGGTACCGGTATTGCATTTCAGATTGATGTGGAGGACGCGATCGGCGTTGCCCATCAGGTAGAAGAGATCGCCCCCAGCCTTAAGGAGGAAGACCTGTGAGCGGAAATAATTATGTCGCCGTGACGGAAGTCATGGAAGAGGAATGTCTTGTGGTCGACGGTTTGTCGACTGTGGCTGAGGTGCTCGCAAAAATGGTGGAGAAGGATGTTGCGTTCGCCTTTGTCGAAAAGCGCGACGAGCACGACGAATACGGCATTGTGCTGGTTTCGGATATTGCGAAGCAGGTGTTGGCTCCGCACAAGTCTCCCGACCGCATTAACGCCTACGAGGTTATGACCAAGCCTGTGCTGCCGGTGCAGCCGGACATGGATATTCGTTACTGTGCGCGCTTGTTCGACCAGTTCGGTATCTCGACAGCGCCTGTAATCAAGGCCGGAGAGATACTCGGTGCGGTGACGTATGACCATTTGGTCTTAAAAGGTCTGGCGCAACAAAAATGATGCCGACGGTTGTCTGCGGCACCGGGTTTGTTAGTCTGGCGAAAGCTTTTATTTCTTTAGGAGAAGTAAGGTGAAGCCGGTTTCCGCAGTTACCACCGCTGCCCTGGCATTTGCTTTGGCAAGCATTCTTGTTACCCGCATCCTGCGGGCATTTGATACTGCCGATATATTGTCGGTGATCGGCTTTCTGCTCGGTTTGGCTTTGCTGCGGCTGTCGGTCGACGGGTGGCGCAGTCTTGATGCCGGACACCGTGCAATCGTTATTGGTGCCGCGGTCGGTCTCACCGGTGTGCTAATCAAGTTGTTGTTTGTGGCGCTCGGGATCGGTGTCGGCGCAGATCATACGATGCATGACGCGCCGCTGCAGGAGCGGTTGCTCGAACACATTCATCATCTGTTCTTCAACGTTGGCTTTCTGTTCTATCTGGCGGGTGCGCTTGTACTCGGTTGGGGCGCGCTGCGGGGTAAAAGTAAGTTGTAGTCTTTCTTCCTTAACTAAGGGGTACGCACATGGCTGAAGACCACTCTGATCAAGACGGACCTGATATGGGGCGTCGCGAAGCAACCGCAATGATGCTGGCGCTGGGCGGAATGATGGCATGGCCGGACGAGGCAAAAGCCGGTGGGCATTTTGCGCCCGCACCGGTAGACATTAAGTCGTCTGCACCCGACGAGGTATACGACGCAATCAATGACGTGCTTATCCGCACGCGAGAAATTTGGAACAGTCAGGACTTCGGGCGCCTCAAAGAGGTCTGGGACGCGAACGATCCGGAACCCTGGTATGTCCCCGAAGAGATTGAGCAGCCGTTTTTCTCATGGCCGCAGCTGGAGAAGTACTGGAATCCGGGCCGTAAGGTATTGAAAGGGTTTCGCTGGGACTACGACAACCTGCGAGTAAAAATGCTGTGTGATGATCTGGCCATTGCGCTGTTCGATCACTATTACGAGATCCAGCTTATTTTCGGGCCGAAGGAACCCACAGCCGGCTTTGACCGGGTGTTGACGTTGTTCAGAAAAACGCCGGATGGTTGGCGCCATATACTCTATGCACAGTGCCCTCTGGGCCCTGAAAGCTATGTGCGGGCCCTGCGTAAGACTATCGTCAGACCCGACTTCGAAGAGTTCCGGGACGGTCTGAAAGACTAGCTCCGCGGTTTCCTCCCGACACTGGTCGGTACTTGTGCCCGTTAAGTAAAACAGGGGGTCTGTTTGCCTTGCTTAGCGGGCATCGATAAACCACAATCACCGCACAGCATTTGTAGACGCCATGCCGACAGACCCCAATTCTAAACAGTCCGGTTCGCAGGAATCGTTGCCGCTTAGCGCGATCGTAAGCTTCGTGCTCGGCTGCGCTTTTCTGGCGTTTGTGGCCGGCTTGTTTATTGCGGTGCTTGGCTGGTTTCCGTCGAATCATGCGGCATCGGCAATCTCTGCTCTCAGAGCTGCCGGTAAGGCTGACGCTGTTCCCCACTATCTTTATCCGCAACGCACCGCCGATGCCGGTGTGACGGTGCGCGAGGGCGCCCGCATGCAGGATGGCGTGACGCTGGTTAGTGGTATGTGGCCTGATGATGTCTGGCACCCGCAGGCACGCTTACTCGATAGTGAAGGCAATGTGCTGCACAGCTGGTCAATCCGGCCCGACCTGATCTGGCCGGAAACCCCGCATACGGATTTTGCTGCCGGGGGTCACAATGTACCGAGTACCTATGTTCATGGCCTCGAACTTTTGCCCGGTGGCGATATCGTTTTCAATATTGAGTACCTGGGGATGGTCCGAATGGACGCCTGTGGCGAGGTGGTCTGGAAGCTGCCGTATCGCACTCACCATTCCCTGCAACGAAATACAGCAGGCAACTTCTGGGCTGCGGGCTTGCACTGGCGCGAGGCAGCGGTGCCGGAGTACTCGTTGCTGAAAGCGCCCTTTGTCGACGAGACCATGGTCGAGGTGTCACCCGACGGTGAGATCTTGCAGGAAATTTTCATTCTTGAGTCGTTAACCCGCTCGGGCTATGAGTCGGCGCTGTTTAACAGTCGCAGAACCATGGACTTCACGCATATGAACGATGTCGAGGAGCTTTCGGCAGAGATGGCGCCGGCATTCCCGATGTTCTCAGCGGGCGATCTTCTGGTCTCGCTGCGCAACCTGAGTCTTGTCGTGGTGGTCGACGGCGAAACCCATGAGATCAAGTGGCATTTTGCACTGCCGATCACGCATCAGCATGATCCGGATTTCGAGCCCGACGGCACGATCGTTATTTTCGACAACCGCACCGACAAGACACTGGAAGGTGATTATTGGGGGCGTACACGTTTGCTGAAAGTCGACCCGGCAACAAGTAGCTGGACGACGGTGTACCCGACTGATGCCAAGCAGTCGTTCTATACACGTACCGGCGGCAAGCATCAGTTACTCGAAAATGGCAATCGACTGATTATCGAAGCGAATGCCGGCCGGGTATTCGAAGTAACTCCTGCCGGTGAGACTGTCTGGAACTGGGTCATAGACTCCCGTGAGGGTGAATACATACCCGAAGTTCTCACAGGCCATCGTTATCCGCAATCAATCGCAGACAGCATTGTTTGCAACCAGTAACCGGGGCAAGTCGTGAGTTCTCAACTACCAAAACCTGTTGTTGCCGCGCTCCTGTTTCTGTGTCTGGCCCTGCTGATTGCAGTGTTTCTTGCCGGCGTCGCCGTGCAGCGTTACAAGCTGCCGCTTTACGGGTTGATCAACGAGATTGAGCTAGCGGTTCAGGTTTCTGTCGAGAAGACGCAAGGCAAGAGACCATGGTGGTTTCGCGACACTGCGGTAACGGAGCCGGTTAACAACCGCGACGGCCGGGCTGCAGACTCAGGTGCCAATCTCGTTTCAGCTATGGGCGAGGGAACCAGCCTGGTGCTGAAGCTCGTCGACATGGCCGGCGAGGACCTACATTCCTGGCACGTCGACTGGTTTGAGGTGTGGCCCGAGCCGCCGGGCCATCTGCCAACAGCAGAAGTGCCCAAAGCGCGCCCTGGTGCGCAGATTCACGGCGCACACATGTTTGACGATGGCCGGGTTGTATTCAACTTCGAGCGCATGAGTATGGTGATGATGGATGCCTGTGGTGAGGTACTGTGGAAGTTGCCGTACCGCTCGCATCATTCGATCTATGTTGATGAGGCCGGCACTATCTGGGCGTCGGGGCAGAATGCTGATCTGAGCAGAAACGAACGTTATCCGCTGATGGTTGAGCCGGTATTCGAGCCCGAGATTGTGCAGGTTTCCCAGGATGGTGAAATCCTGAGCAGGGTCTCGGTTATGGATCTGCTCGATGACAACGGGCTGAATGCGTATTTGTATATGCGTGCTGAAACTTCATCGAACCGGGTGAAAGGCGATACCTTGCATCTGAATGATGTCGATGTATTCCCCGGGTATCTGGAAGAAGGGTTGTTCAAGCATGGCGATGTCATGCTGTCGCTGCGGAACATCAATACCGTGCTGGTTTACGACCCGCAAACTTTGCAGGTGAAATGGGTTAAGACAGGCGGCTTTGTGCGTCAGCACGACCCGGACTTTGTCGACGGCAACACCATCACATTGTTCGATAACAATGCCGTTGGCCCGGACAAGTTCGACCAGCAAAGCCGGATTATAAAAATAGACGCTGTAACCGACGAAATCGAAGTTGTGTACGAGGGTTCGGCAGCCGAGCCGTTTTACACGAGAATTATGGGCAAGCATCAGTGGCTGGATAACGGTCATTTGCTTGTTAGCGATTCACAGAACGGCCGGGGTTTTGAGTTGAACACCGACGGTGAAATAGTCTGGGAGTTCTTCAATCTGGCCGGTGAGGGCCAGGCCAGCTCAATGCAGACCGGCGCGATGCAGGAGATCGCACGGTATCAGCAAATGCCGGCATTCTTGTCCGGAACAAGCTGCAATCAATAAAACCAAGAGCCACCGGTCTGCGGCTGACGCTGCACCGCAATATTGATTAGGTGTGCTCTAGTCTCGACTATGGAATTTGAGCCCCGGGAGGCTGGTCGCAATCTATAGAGTGAAAAGTATGTCTTTGAGAGTTCTGTTTTCTTTGCTGCTCATTGCCGTCATCGGCGCCTGTTCCGACGAAGCGGACAGGGTTCCCTATACCGGCGTGCAGGCCTTTAACTCCGGTGGTGACAAGCGCGAGTACTACATGCTGTTGCCGTCTGACTATGATCCCGAGATTGAAGTTCAGGCGCTGACGATAGAAGACCCGCGTAAACCTCTGCTGATCGCCTATCACGGCACGAACGGCAGCTATGAGCAGTGGCTGGATCAGTCCGTTAACGGTAAAGATCTGGTAGAAGTAGTCGGCGACGGGGCCATCATGATTTTCCCGAATGCACTGCCGCAGGGTAGCGGTACCCAGTGGAACCTGAATAAGGACTTCGATTTCTTTCTGGATTTGCTGGCTGACCTCGACAAGCTCGGTTTGGTCTATGACCCTGATCGAATTTTTATTACCGGCCACAGTTCCGGTGGTGGCATGGCTCACGAAATCGGTTGCCGGTTTGGTGACATCGTTCGCGGCATCGCGCCCAGTGCGGGTACGCTGGTCTCGAATCAGTGCGTTGGCGGGGTTGGCGTGCTGATGTCACAGGGCGTCAACGACGCTCTGGTAAGTTTCGGTATTGCCGAGGGCGCCTACAACTTCTGGTTGGCTTATAACGGTCTGGATGAAGGCGAAAGCATCGAGGGTGCAATCGATCCGTGTATTGACCATTCGCTTTTGCCGCCGGGCTCGTTTGATTACCCGGTGGTCTGGTGCCGGCACGAAGAAGGCAGTCTTGATGATTTTTCCGGGCACCGTTGGGGGAGT
>Ga0070729_10001691_pt1 | contig 32245 bp, 28 predicted proteins | sample tdDd472_FD_66725 | JGI IMG/M metagenome (GOLD analysis project Ga0070729, IMG submission 66725) | Marine sediment microbial communities from the Atlantic coast under amendment with organic carbon and nitrate - tdDd47.2 | ecosystem: Environmental > Aquatic > Marine > Coastal > Sediment | place...
GAGCGCATCGCCTGGTCCGACGGCATGCTCTACCCCGTGTTGCGGCGGCTGGAGTCCCAGGGCCTGATCGCCTCCTACTGGAACAAGGCCCCCAGCGGTCGACGCCGCCGTTATTACCGCATCGAGAAACCCGGCAGACAGGAACTGGATCGCCTCATCGAGCAATGGAGCCTGGTCAGCACGGTCTTCACCAGACTCCAGAAGGAGAGCCCGCCATGTTCGAACTGAATGACGCCGTCATCGCCTGGCGTCAGCACCTCGCCAGCCGACCCGACATCAACAACGATGACCTCGATGAGTTCGAAGACCATCTGCGCGAGGAGATCGCCGACCTCCAGCAGGCAGGCCTCGCTCCGGAAGAGGCGTTTCTTGTCGCCTGCCGTCGCCTCGGTGACGCCGACGCCCTGACCGGCGCTTTCCCGACCTCCGACCCTGTCCAGCGTCGCGGCCTGCGCCTGCGCTGGCTGGCCCTGGGCGCCGTGGTCATGATGGCGCTGTTCGCTTTCATGCTGCTGGCATCCAGGTTCACCATGGGGATCCCGAATATTCCCCACGTCGAACCGCCGGTCCTGACGACGACTCGGTTCATCCACGCGATTTTTCAGATCGGACTCCTGGCGGTGGGAACCCTGCTGGTATGGCGTTTCCTGGCCGGTGATCAGGCGGCCAGAAAGATCCAGAACATGGGAGCGGCCAGTGTGGCCGGCATCATGGCGGCCGTCGTCCTGGGTGGGGCGTCGCTGGTCCTGATGGTCTCCTATTTCCTGGGCGGTGGACCGGCCATGGTCATGTCCTCCATGCCCGGTTTGCAGACCGCCCCGGTGATCATGTACTTCAAGTTCTGGTTGCCGGTCCTGGTGTTGTTGAGCTTGCCCGTGCTCTTGCTTTCGGTGGTCTGGTTGATGACCCGTAAAAAAGGATGACCTCAAGGCACCAGACTGAAGGGCTCCAGCGGCTCCGGCGGCGTCAGGCCACTGGGGACGCTCAAGGGAACGGTCAGATCAATCAGGTCGCTGTCGACGGTGCGATCGGTCAGGGTCTTCAGGAATGCCACCAGATCCCCGACCTCCTGATCACCAAGACCAAGAGGCTGTAGTCGAGCATCGATGCGCCACGCTTCGAGGCCATGGTCATTGCCCCCGTCATTGTAGAACTGGATCACCTCCTCGAGGGTCGAAGCCTCACCGGTATGCATGTAGGGACCGGTCAGCTCGACATTGCGCAGGGTCGGCACCCGGAAGGCGAAGCGGTCCAGCTCGTCACCCGTGTGCTCCCAGCGCCCCCAGTCCATGCCGTCGCCTCCCCGGACGATGGGGTCGCGACCGGGACCAGCCGAGTCCACGCCCGTGATCACGAACTCGTAGCTGCTGAGCATGGGGCCATGGTGGCACTGGGCGCAACCGGCGTCGCCGAAGAACAGCAGCATGCCGGCGTAGCCCCGAGATCCCAGGGCGTCATCGTCGCCGTCGACATATGCATCGAAGGGGCTGGAAGCGAAGACCAGCTCCCGTTCATAGGCGCCGAGGGCCCGATCGTAGGTGCTTTCGCGAATGACGTGGCGCTCAGGGAATGCGTCCATCTCATCGGCCTCGTCGGGGAATGCATCACGGAACAGTTCGACATACTCGGGGATCGTCTGCAGCCTCACGAGGACCGAGTCCATGGCGTCGGCCTCGGTGTAGGCATCGCCGGCCATTTCATCGAAGCTGGTGATCGGCAACGCGGCCTGGTTTTCGAGTCCGTCAGCCCGGCCATCCCAGAACTGGGATCCACGATATTCAGGATGGCCATGTGGATGAGCCGAGCAACCGGCGTTCATGCATGAAGGTGTATTTCGCGGGGTTTCCAGGTGGTTCTCGGGATCGAGAAGGACGCGGTCGGGACCGACTCCGGCGGGACCGATGCCGGGAACCGTCCCCGATACCCCGATGGCCCGGGCCCGTCCATCACCCCAGGCGAGGGCCGGGTGGTGGCAATGGCCACAGGAGATGTCCTTTTCACCGGAGAGGATGGGGTCGAAGAAGAGCAATCGCCCCAGGGCGACGCGTTCTCGAGACGGGAGGTTGTCGGGTGGATAGGGCACCGCGCCCAGGGTGACGAGATCGAACTCTTCACGTGGCCCCGTCGGCTCGATCGGATCTTCTTCTGAACATCCCACACACCAGAGCAAGGACACAACGGCCAGCAGTGCGATTCCGCGGTGAACGTTCCGTTGCCTCACTGATTCATGAAGAATCCATGGAGGAAAAGGCAGCATGGTTTTGACCTCGATGACCTGAGTTCAGCCTTTCCACATCGACATCAGCAACCTAGATGCAGGCCACGGCTCTGTCAATCCAACCCGGTCTTGATGTAGAGGTCCTCGACCTCTTTCCGGGCCCAGGGTGTCCGGCGCAGGAACTTCAGGCTGGACTTCACCGAGGGGTCGCTGTTGAAGCAGGCGATCTTGACGCGCCAACCCAGTTCCGGCCAGCCGTAATGCTCGACCAGGCTGACCACGATGTGTTCCAGGGTCTTGCCGTGGAGCGGGTTGTTGGGTTGCTGGTCGGTCATGGTTTCGTGTTTGGTCCTTCGTCGAGTTCATCTTGGTCTGTTCACTTCAATGTCCGCAGGATGGCATGGTACACGTCCGGCGCCGCTGGCGCACCCTTGGGCATCGACAATGATGGATGGACCAGGGGGTAATATCTAGCAGATTCGCGGCAGAATATCGCCGACCGGCATGGCAATGATGCGTTCAGCCCCCAGCGTCGTTCGCATGACGACCATGCCCGGGTGATCCCCCCTCACGGTGCCGATCTGCACGGCTTCCCGACCGAGATCATGGTTCTGCAGGACCTTGAGCGCACGTTCGGCCTCACGATTCGAGACTACGGCGACAAGCTTACCCTCGTTGGCCACGTGCAGGGGGTCGATCCCCAGTAGTTCGCAGGCACCACGCACGTTCGGCCGCACGGGCAAGGCCGGCTCATCAATGAGAATCCCCACTCCGCTGGCTGCGGCGAATTCATTCAACGTGGTCGCCAGCCCCCCGCGGGTCGGATCACGCAATGCACGGACCTCGGAACAGGCCGACACCAATTCGGCGATCAGGCCATGAAGAGCCGCCGTGTCGCTGGCGATATCGCCTGCGAAGCTCAAACCGTCGCGCTGAGTCATCACGGCCATGCCGTGATCAGCGAGGGTGCCCGAGATCAGAACCGCATCACCGGGCTCCAGAGCCGTCGCCCTCAGGGAGACACCATCAGGCACCACACCCAGTCCCGTGGTATTGATGAAGAGGCGGTCACAGGCTCCACGCGGAACCACCTTGGTGTCACCCGTCACCACCCGCACATCCGCCCGATCGGCCGCCCTGGCCATGGAGTCGAGCACACGCACCAGATCCGCCAGCGGCAGCCCTTCTTCCAGCACCAGGCCCACCGTCATCACCAGCGGTCTCGCACCGCTCATGGCGACATCATTGACCGTACCGTTGACCGCGAGGTCACCGATATCGCCGCCGGGAAAGAAGATCGGGGCGACCACGAAAGTGTCGGTGGAAACGGCCACCCGGCCAGGCGGCAATTCGACCACGGCCTGGTCTTCAAGGCAGTCCAGCTCGGGGCTCGAGAAGCGGGGTAGAATCACCTGCTCGATGAGGTCGTTGCTCAGTCGACCACCCGCGCCGTGAGCCAGCTGGATGGTGTCATGATCGAGCCGGGGTGCAGGGCAGCTGAACCGGCGGACATCGGGATCACTACTCACCGGGCACCCTCCTTCCCCCTTGGTCGGGCGTGTTCCCAATAGGCGGCGCAGGCGCCTTCACTGGACACCATGGTAGCACCCAGCGGATTGGCGGGCGTGCACTCGACACCGAAGGCCGGACAATCCAACGGGCAACGTCGACCCTGCAGGATCTCCCCACTCAGGCATTGCGTCGACTCCTCGGGGCGAATGCCGCCGACATCGAACTTTCGCTCGGCATCGAAAGCCCCCCATCGATCACGGAGCCGCAGACCGCTTGCCACGATGGTACCGATCCCTCGCCACGGTCGATCGCAGACGGTGAAGACGTCCTCCACCACGGTGCGAGCAACAATGTTGCCATCGCGTTTGACCACTCGTTGATAGCGGTTCTCCACCCCGGGATCGTCACCTTCGAGTCGTTGAATCACATGCAGGATCCCGTCGAGAATATCCACCGGCTCGAATCCCGTGGGCACGATGGGCACCTGATACTGCTCCGAGAGCTCCTCGTAGAGCGCCCAGCCGGTGATGGTGCAGACATGACCGGCTGCGAGGAAACCCTGAACCCGGTTGTCAGGCTCGGCCATGATGGCGGCCATGGCAGGAGGAACCAGGACATGGGCACAGAGGAGACTGAAATTGGTCAGGCCTTCGGCAGCCGCCTGCTTCACCACCAGGGCCGAGGCGGGCGTGGTCGTTTCGAATCCCACGGCCAGGAATACGACCTCGCGGTCGGGCATTGCACGTGCCAGTTGCAGGGCGGCCAAGGGCGAGTCCACCACACGCACGTCGGCACCCCGTGATCGCATGCTCATCAGATCTTCACGGCTGCCGGGAACGCGGAGCATATCGCCGAAGGTCGTGAGCGTCAGGCCAGGTAACGCGGCCAGGGCCAGCCCGCGGTCCAGAATCTCCAGCGGGGTCACGCAGACCGGACAGCCCGGACCGTGGATCAGGGAGATGGCCGGCGGCAGGAGCTGGTCGATGCCGTGGCGCATGATCGCGTGGGTCTGTCCGCCGCAGACCTCCATGATCACCCAGGGGCGTGTGGTGGTTCGAGCGATGGCTGCGAGAAGAGATCGTGCCAGTATTGGGTCCCGAAATTCGTCGAGGTACTTCACAGTGTCGGCCCCGGGTCGGGATCGCTGGCCGCAGCCAAGCGTTCGAGTTCAACCATGGTCGCCCGAGCTTCATCCTCGTCGAGAACCTGGAGTGCAAAGCCGGCATGGATGATAACGTAGTCGCCGACCTGGGCCTCGGGGGTCAGGGAGAGACAGATCTTGACCCGGGCCCCTGCCAGGTCGAGGAGCCCCATGGGTAGGCCATGGTCTGTGGTGCGCTCGAGAATCTTGCCTGGGATGGCCAGACACATGGCGCCTCCTTTGGCTGCGAGCGGGCCTCGTTTTTGAATGAGGACATCCCGAGTCCCCTTATTATGATAATGACTCTTACTCGACGGTTTGGCCATAATTATTTGTTTTCGTGATAACAATTGAACGCAGTAAACCTACCACAAAAAGCATGTAAGTTGCAATACTTGCCGAATACTAAAGATTAACCTGTTAAAATTTTATTGTTATTTGCTTGCTCAAGACATAGACGAATGATAGGCTCATCAAGCAATCCATGAAGATCCATTTGGCCCTGACGGCCAGAAATCTTGCTCGATTGACTCGACACCTTGGCAGGAGCTCCGACACCGCAGGACGCATGATCAACACCTTTCTGGCCCTCTAGCTTGCGCCGTATATCGCTGCGCAGCGGTCGTGAAAGGACTGGTCTGATGTCGTCCACCAACAGGGTCGGGGTTTTCTTTTGTCGGGCTGGGGCGGGACGACTCCCAGGATTCGATTTCGCCGAGGTTGCCGACTTCGCCGAGAGGTTGCCCGAGGTCATCACCGTCGAGGACCTTGGCGATCAACCGAACCTCGCCGCCCAGGACCTAGTCTCCACGATCCAGCGCCATGCCCTTGATCGCATCGTGATCGGCGGCGGATCTCCCGGCTACTTCAAACCCGTCTTCACCCGGGCCATGGCCGAGGCTGGCGGCGATCCCGACGAGGTCCGTCTGGCCTCATTCGGAGAGTTGTTCGCCGCGGGTGTCGACGATCCCATGGCCACCGCCCGAGCCATCACGGCGTGTGCCGTCAACGGCATCCCCTTCCGCCTGGCGGCCACCCCGGACCGCGTGCCGGTCAATCCGGAAACCCTGGTCATAGGCGGCGGCGTGGCCGGTATCGAGACCGCCCTGCGCATCGCCAGTGCCGGCTACCGGGTCCACATGGTGGAGCGGTCAGCCACCATCGGTGGCCACATGGCCATGTTCGACAAGACCTTTCCTACACTGGACTGTGCCGCCTGCATCCTCACCCCGAAGATGGTGTCCGTTGGCCAGCACGAGCTCATCGACATCCTCAACTGCTCCGAGGTCACGGCCGTGTCCGGTTCGCCTGGCGATTACAAGGTGACGGTGGAACGACAAGCACAACGTGTCGACCCCGAGTCCTGCATCGCCTGCCACGCCTGTCGTGACGTCTGCCCCACCCGGGTCGATAGCGAGTTCGACGAGGGAATCATCTCCCGTAAGGCCATCTACATGGCCTTCCCCCAGGCCATTCCCAACACCTACGTGGTCGACGGAGACAACTGCCGGTACGTGCGCAGCGACGGTGAAAAATGCGGCGCCTGCGTGAAGAAGTGTCCCAAGGATGCCATCGACCTCGATCGAACGAAGAGTACCAAGGAACTGCAGGTAGGCAATGTGGTGGTGGCCACGGGCTTCGAAACCTTCGACGCCGCCCGCATCGACCGCTACGGTTACGGTCAACTGCCCAATGTCCTGACCTCCCTCGAATTCGAGCGCCTGACCAACGCCTCGGGCCCCACCGGCGGCAAGATCGTCACCCGGGTCCCCAGCTACAACAAGCGCAAGAAGACCGAAGAGTGGGTCTTCGACCCGGAGGGGCCGGAGCCCGACAGCGTGGCCATCATCCACTGCGTGGGCTCGCGGGATCAGAACTACAACCCCTACTGCTCCCGCGTCTGCTGCATGTACAGCCTGAAGTTCGCCCATCTTGTGAAGGAGAAGCTACCCGGCGCCACCTGCTACCAGTTCTACATCGACATGCGTGCGTTCGGGAAGGGCTACGAGGAGTTCTTCGAACGCATCAAGGACGAGGGAGTCTTCGTCATCCGTGGTCGGTCGGCCAAGATCGACCATCGATACGGCAAGATGATCATCAAGGGTGAAGACGTCGTCCATGACCGCATCATGGAAATCCCCGTGGACATGGTGCTGCTGGCCGTGGGGCTGGAACCGGCCCACGGCACCAATCGCCTGGCCGAGGTCCTGGGCATCCACCCGGGCCCCGACGGCTGGTTCACCGAACTCAACTACAACAGTGATCCCACGTCGACCAACCGCGCGGGTGTCCACGTCGCCGGAGTCTGCCAGGGGCCCAAGGACATTCCCGACACCGTGGCCCAGGCGTCTGCTGTGGCGGCCCGCGTCCTGGGCAGCGTGATCAGCGGCTCGATCCAGACCCAACCGGCCACCGTTTCACTCGAGGAAATCAGTCGGCAAGCAGCCAGGCTGGCAGATGCCAGCGTGTAGGAGGAGCCATGGCCATCCGTGCAAACCCTCACCTGATCGACGAGCTCGAGCTCTATGGCGCTCAGGACGTGGTCAAGTGCTACCACTGCGGCAACTGCAGTGCGACCTGTCCCTTCTCCGGCGATTCCTACGTCTTCCCCCGGAAATCCATGCGGTATCTCCAGCTTGGCCTCGAGTCCTGCCTGCGTGACACTCTCGAGCCCTGGCTCTGCTACTACTGCGGTGAATGCTCCGACGAGTGCCCCCGCGGGGCGGAGCCCGGCGAGACCATGATGAGCATGCGCCGCTGGCTCACCGCCCGCTACGATTTCACCGGGATCTCGGCGCTGTTCTACCGCTCACCGAAGGCGGAGTTGCTGGCCATCGTCCTGCTGGCCCTGCTCACCGGCCTGGGCTTCGTCCTGTTCGGCCTGTCCCAGGGCGACCTGGCCGTCTACTCCGGCGACGGTGCGTTCCTGCCGGCTGAAAAGGTCCACCTATTCGACTGGACCATGGCGGGAGTCCTGGTGCTGCTGCTGGGAATCAACTGCATCCGCATGTGGTGGTTCACCATCGGCAGCGACCGCAGCATCAGGGTGACGCCGCTCCTGTACCTGAAGCAGTTGTTCCAGGTCCCACTGCATTTCATGACCCAGAAGCGCTACCGCGACTGTGACCGCCAGCGACCCTGGGCCATCCACCTGGTCCTCATGCTCAGCTACCTCACCATGCTGATCCTCATCATGTTCTTCCTTCACCGGGTCCAGCACGGTCCAGGGATCGACTGGTGGGTGCACGGATTCGGATACGCCGCCGCCCTGGGCCTGATCGGCACCACGATCTACGCGCTGCGGGGTCGGCTGAAACAGTCCGAACCTCACTACAAACACTCCCACGAGACCGACTGGATCTTCCTGGTCCTGCTGCTGCTGGTCTCGGTCACGGGAGTGGCGCAGCACGCGCTGCATCGTGGCGGATTCGAGGTGGCGGCCAACCTGGTCTACGTGGTGCACATGATGGGCGTGGTCCCCATGCTGCTGCTCGAAGTCCCGTTCAGCAAGTGGTCGCACATGGCCTATCGACCCCTGGCCATGTACTTCTCAGCCATCCATGAACGGGCGAGCCTGAATGTCCCGGCCGACGACCAATCCAAAACGCCGGCGCCGCAGGTAGCCTGAGGAGGATGTCATGAAGGACAAGTGCCGCATCGGAGTCTACATCTGCAACTGCGGAACCAACATCGCCCGGGTCGTCGACTGCGAGCAGGTCTGTCAGGAAGTGGGCACGTTGCCAGGGGTGGCCGTGGCCCGCGCCTACAAGTACATGTGCTCCAATCCCGGCCAGGAGATGATCATCCACGACATCAAGGAGCAGATGCTCGACCGGGTTGTGGTGGCCGCCTGCAGTCCGCGCATGCATGAGCCCACCTTTCGCAAGGCCCTCGAGGCGTCCGGGCTGAACCCCTTCATGCTGGAGATGGCCAATATCCGCGAGCAGTGCAGCTGGGTCCACGACGACCCACAGTCCGCCACCCGGAAAGCCATCGACCTCACCCACGCCGCCATCAGGCGGGTCCAGCTCCACGAACCCCTGGAGAAACAGGAAGCGCCCTACACGCCAACGACCCTGGTCCTGGGTGGCGGCATCGCCGGCCTGACCGTCGCCATGGAACTGGCCGAGGCCGGACAGCAGGTCATCCTGGTCGAGCGTGAGGACAGGCTCGGCGGCAATGTCGGCCGCGTCGACCTCACCGCTCCCTATCTCGATTCGGCCCGCGACATCCTCACCGAGAAGATCGTCCGGGCCGAGGCCAGCCCCCGGGTCGAGGTCCTGCTGAACACGCGACTGACCGAGCTCAAGGGCTTCGTCGGCAACTTCACCGCCACCGTCGAGGACGACACCGGCCTGGCCGGTGACCGGGCAGTGGGCGGCGTGGTCGTTTGCACAGGATACCGTCCCTTCGATGCCGGCCGGATCGGATCCCTGGGCTACGGCCGCCTGCCCGACGTGATCACGTCCTTCGAACTGGAGCAGCAACTGCGCACAGGCAAGCTGAAGACCAGGGACGGCAAGACGCCTCGCTACGTCTCCATCGTTCACTGCGTGGGATCACGCAACGCCCGCTACCACACCTACTGTTCCCGCGTCTGCTGCATGACCGCCCTCAAGTACGGTCACGAGATCAAATCAGCCATCCCCGAGGCCATGATCACCGACGTCTACGTGGACATGCTCTCCTTCGGCAAGGGTGGTGAGGACCTCTACCGCCGCACCAGCGAGCTCAAGACCATGTTCCTGATGTACGAGAAGGAAGACTATCCCAAGGTGCGGTCCGCCGAGCCGGAGGACGACTGCGGCATGCTCCTCCAGGTGCGGGAGAAGCTCTCGGGCGTGACCATCGACGTGCCCGCCGACATGATCGTGCTCATGGTGGGCATGGAGGCGAGGCACGACGGAGATGAGGTGGCCCGGGTGGTGGGCATCAGCCAGGATGCCGAGGGCTGGTTCATCGAGAGCCATCCCAAGCTGGCACCGGTCTCCACTCCCACCGACGGCGTGTTCATCGCCGGCGCCTGCCAGTCGCCCAAGGACATCCCCGACACGGTGGCCCAGGCCCGCGCCGCCTCGGCCATGATCCTGGCCTACATCGCCCAGGGCAAGGTCGAGGTCGATGCACGGTTCGCCGAAGTCGACGAGGACCGCTGCTCGGGGTGCCGCATGTGCAATGAGTTATGTCCCTACACTGCCATCATCTACGACGACGAGACCGGCCGCAGTGCCGTCCAGAGCGCCCTTTGCAAGGCCTGCGGAACCTGTGTCGCCGCCTGCCCTTCGGGGGCCATCAAGGCTCGACACTTCACCGACGAACAGATCATTGAACAGATCGAAGGAGTCCTGGCATGGGGTTCGAACCAACCATCGTAGGCTTCCTGTGTAACTGGTGTTCCTACACCGGGGCCGACCTCGCCGGTACGGCGCGGATCAAGCATCGGCCCAACCTCCGCGTGATCCGGGTCATGTGCTCGGGAAGGGTCGACCCGACCTTCGTGGTCAAGGCCTTCGCCTCCGGGGCCGACGGCGTGCTGATCTGCGGCTGCCACCCCGGCGACTGCCACTACCTCGAGGGCAACTACAAGACATTGCGGCGCTTCGAACTGCTCAAGCGTCTCATGCTCGCCTACGGCATCGACGAGCGGCGGCTGCGCCTGGACTGGGTGTCGGCCAGCGAGGGAGAACGCTTCGCCCGCCTCGTCGACGAGATGACCGAGAAGATCCAGCCCCTGGGGCCCTTCGAACTGGGACCGGCATTTCAGAACGGCACCGACCTCGGCCTGGTCGAGGGCATTACCCCGACGCCGGAGGTGAGTCATGGCTGATCCCAAGCTTCAGGTCGCCCTCTACTGGGGCGCGGCATGCGGTGGATGCGACGTTGCCGTTCTCGACACCGATGAGTTCATCCTGACCGTGGCCGAAGTGGCGGACATCAGGTTCTGGCCCATTGCAGTCGACGGCAAGTACGCCGACCTGGAAGCCATGGACGATGGCGAACTCGACCTCACACTGTTCAACGGCGCGATCCGCAACAGCGAGAACCAGTATGTGGCCGAACTGTTGAGACGTAAATCCAAGGTGATGGTGGCCTTCGGCTCGTGCGCCCATCTGGGCGGTATTCCCGGGCTCGCCAACGATGCCAGTCGCGAGGAGATCTTCCACCGCGCCTACCTGGACAACCCATCCCTCGAGGAGGGCAATGTCACCCTGCCGGTCACCGAAAAGAAGGTCGCCTCCTGCACCCTCGAAATTCCCCGGTTCTACCGTCGCGTCCACAAGCTCGCCGACGTGGTGGCGGTGGACTACTTCGTTCCGGGCTGTCCGCCGGCCCCGACCCAGGTCAAGGCCGTGCTCCTGGCCGTTGTGCAGGGAGCCTTGCCGCCCATCGGCTCGGTAGTCGGCGCCGGCGAGCGCACTCTCTGCGACGAATGTGAACGGCGCAAGGAGGAGAAGAAGGTCAAGCGATTCCAGCGGCCATGGCAGACGATTCAGGACCCCGATCGTTGCCTGCTCGAACAGGGAATCATCTGTGCCGGTTCGGTGACCCGCTCGGGCTGCGGCGTTCGTTGTCCTGACAGCGGTATGCCGTGCCGCGGCTGCTACGGTCCCGCCCCCAACGTCCACGACCAAGGGGCCAAGATGATCTCGGCCGTGGCGTCCATCGTCGACAGTCGGGATCCCGATGAAATCGCCACAATCATCGGTGAGATTCCCGACGTCATGGGTTTCGCCTACCGATTCGGGTTGCCGGCCAGCACCTTGCAACAGAGCGTGAGGAGTCTCTGAGATGTCACGACAGATCATCATCGATCCCATCACGCGGCTCGAGGGCCACGGCAAGATCCAGATCATCCTCGACGACGAGGGGGCGGTGGAGGATTGCTATTTCCAGATCCCCGAACTGCGAGGCTTCGAGCGCTTCGTCGAGGGACGGCCCATCGAGGAGCTGCCGCGCATTGTGACCCGGATCTGCGGCGTGTGCCCGGCCAGCCACCACCTGGCCAGCGCCAAGGCGGTGGACGGCTGCTTCGGCGGCCAGATCCCGCCCCTGGCCGCCAAGCTGCGCGACATGTACTACCACGCCCATTACATCCACAGTCACATCGCCCACTTCTACGCCCTGGCCGCGCCCGACTTCGTGGTCGGGCCGGGCGCCGACCCGGCCCAGCGCAACATCCTGGGCGTCGTGGCCAAGGTCGGGCGTGAGATCGGCGAACAGGTGATCACAGCCCGTTCCCAGGCCCAGCGGATCCAGACCATCATCGGCGGCCGCTCCACTCATCCGGTGTGGTGCCTGCCCGGTGGAGTCTCCAAGGGTCTGACCAGCGATGAACTGGACGAGATCAAGCCCATGGTGGCCAACCTCGCCGGGTTCGTGACCTTCTCCCTTCAGCTGTTCCGTGACGTGGTCCTGGGCAACCCGGAGTATGTCGACCTCATCCTCAACGGTCCTTACACCCTCGACCTTCACAACATGGGGCTGGTGGACGAGAACAACGCCCCCAACTTCTACGACGGTCTGGTGCGCGTGGTCGATTTCGAGGGTCAGGAGATCTGCAAATACGCGCCCGACGAGTATGCCGATCATGTGGCCGAGCATGTGGAGCCCTGGACCTATCTCAAGTTCCCCTTCCTCAAGCAACGCGGCTGGCAAGGCTTCGTCGAGGGGCCTGATACCAGCCTCTACACCGCCACTCCCTTGAGCCGCCTGAACGTGGCCGAGCGCATGGCGACGCCGCGCGCCCAGGAGGCCTACGAGGAGATGTTTTCAACCCTGGGCGGCCGTCCCTGCAAGGCCCTGTTGGCGTCCCATTGGGCCCGGTTGGTGGAGATGGTCCAGAACTACGAGATGCTCCAGCAGTACTGCGACGACCCCGAGATCACCGGTGACCAGTACCGCGTGGTCCCCGACCGGATCACCGGCGAGGGCGTGGGCATCGTCGAGGCCATGCGCGGCACCCTGACCCACCATTACACCTGCGATGAGAACGGCCTCTGCACCAGTGCCAACCTCATCGTGGGCACCACCAACAACAACGCCGCCATCCACATGGTCACCAAGAAGGTGGCGGCCACCATGATCAAACCCGGGGTCGAGCCGGACGAAGGAATCCTCAACCTGGTGGAAATGGCATTTCGGTCCTTCGACCCCTGCTTCAGCTGCGCCACTCACAGTCTGCCCGGCCGCATGCCCCTGAAAATCGACCTGATCCAGGGCGGCGAGATCGTTCACACCTTCCAGCGCGACGCCAGTTGAGGCGGCGCGCTGATCCGGAAAGGCCCCCATGGCCCGACACACCCTGATCCTCGGCATGGGCAATCCCATCCTCACCGACGACGCGGTGGGCGTACGTCTGGCCGATGATATCGGCACGGCCCTGAGCGACCATCCGGACGTGGACGTCATGGCTGAATGCAGTGTCGGAGGTCTGAACCTGCTCGAGCATCTGGAGGGATATCGGCGGGTGGTGGTGATGGACGCCATCCACACCGAAGGCGGCGAGCCCGGCTCCTGCTACTACTTCAAAGCCACCTCACTCAGACCGACCGCCAATCTGAACAATATCCACGACGCCAACTTTGCCACCGCCCTGGCGCTGGGCCGCAAGCTCGGGCACGACCTGCCCACCGATGACCAGATCCACATCTTCGCCGTCGAGGTCCTGGACGATCTGACCTTCGGCAGCGAACTGACCCCGGAGCTGACCCAGGCCTACCCCGGGTTTCGTGAACTGATCCTGGCCGGCATTCGCCGGATCCTCACCGAGCCCATTCTCGGAAATCAGGAGGCCGCTCATGGAGCGCATGATCGTACTGAAAGATGGCCGCACGGTGACTCTTCGACCCATCCAAGAGGAGGACCGAGACCGGTCACTGGCCTTCTTCGCCAACCTCGACCCTGGTGAACGCCGCTACTTGCGCCGCGACGTGACCAATCCCAAGATCGTGGCCGAACGGATTCTGGAGGCAGCCACTCCCCTGGTCGAGCGGGTGGTGGCGGTGCATGACGACAGTATCGTGGCCGATGGATCCTTCGAACTGGAGCGCTACAACTGGGGCGAGAGGAGCGCCCAGATCCGACTCATCGTGTCCCCCGACTTCCGGCGCGTCGGCCTCGGCATGGTCCTCGCCCGCCAGCTCTTCGTCATCGCCAACCAGCACGACATCGTGCGCATCAACGTCCGTATGCAGCGACCACAAAAAGAGGCGATCAACATCTTCCATAAGCTGGGCTTCAAGCAGGAGTTCATCATCCCCGACCATGTTCGCGATCTCCAGGGCAAATGGCAGGACCTGGTGGTGATGCGTTGCAACCTCTCGGTCCTCTGCGACGGAATGGAGGACTGATAAATCAGTCGACCATGGCTCGCGCCGCAATCACGGCTTGCCCAAGGGCGAGGCCGCCGTCTCCAGGCGGCACCTGTTGGGGCCACATGGGTTGCAGCCCAGTGGCGGCCAATCCATCCACGACACCGGCCAGCAGTATGTCGTTCTGAAAGACCCCACCGCCCAGGGCCACCTCCCGGATCCCCTCCTCCCGACTCACCGCAATCACGGCCTCGACCAGCATGTCGATCAGGGTGCGATGGAAGCGAGCACTGATGGTGGCGGCACTGTTACCTGCGGCCACCGAATCCGCCACGACCCGGATCAGGCCACTCACCGGCACCACGGATGGATCGTCGCCTGCCGGATCAAGAGCCGTGGACCAGGCCGTGGCCGAAGCTACTTCCGCCGGACTCGTCAATGCCATCAACTCCATGGCCGCCTGGGCCTCGTAATGGCTGGAGACCCAGCCACCGGTCAGGGCCGCCACGGCGTCGAAAAGGCGTCCACAGCTGCTGGTCAGGGGGGAATTGACGCCCTGCCGCAGCATCTCCAGGACCGCGGCCACCGGATGATCATCAAGCCAGGGAAGCCGTGGCCAACACGACTGGTCATCGCCCCAGGCCTGCCGCAGATAGCTGACTGCCGTCCGCCAGGGTGACAGGATGGCCGCATCGCCTCCCGGCAGCGGCACGGTCTCCAGATGACCGGCTCGGCGATACCCGTCGGCATTGCCCACGAGGATTTCGCCGCCCCAGATGGTGCCGTCGGTGCCGTAGCCCGTGCCGTCAAGGATCAGCCCGACCGCCGGCCCGGGATGGTGATGCTCGGCCAGCACCGCCGCAAGATGGGCATGATGATGCTGGACAGGAACGAGCCTGCAGCCTCGGTCGACCTGGCCCCGGGCCCAACGGGTACCGAAGTAGGCCGGATGCAGATCATGGGCGATCACCGCAGGAGAGCACTCGAAGATCGTCTGCAGGTTGTCGATGCTCGCCTCGAAGAACTCGTGGGCCTGCAGGTTGGCCAGATCGCCCACATGGGGGCTGAGGAACACCCGTCCATCCTTGAGCAGCCCCACGACATTCTTGAGGTCACTACCAAGGGCGAGAACCCGGGCCTCCGCCTCGACATTTACGGTCAGAGGCAAGGGCGCATATCCCCGACTGCGACGATGGAAGAGAGGATGGCCGGCCACCAATTGCACGACACTGTCGTCGGCGCGGCGCAGGATATCACGGTCATGGAGCAGCCAGGCGTCGGCGATCCCCTCCAGGCGGGACTGCGCCTCCTGGTTGTCGAGGCAAATGGGCTCATCGCTGGCGTTGCCACTGGTCAAGATGATGGCCTCGACTTCTCGCTCCCGGGCGGCCGCCATCAAGAGGTGGTGCAATGGCGTACTGGGCAGCATGAGGCCCAGGCGGTGGTGTCCGGGGGCCACGGCGGCCGCCATGATTCGGTCACCGTCTGGATGCTTCGGCACCAGCACGATGGGGGCCGCTGGGCTGCCGAGCAATGCCGCTTCCTCCTCGCTCACATGAGCCAATTGTCGAGCCTGGTCGAGGTCGGACACCATTACAGCGAGGGGTTTGGCCTCACGGTTCTTGCGTCGACGCAGTCGGAGGACCGCTTCCTCCCGATCGGCACGCACCGCGAGATGGAACCCACCCAGGCCCTTGACCGCCACGATCTTGCCGGCGGCCAGCAAATCGGCCACAGCCCGCAACGGGTCATGGCCAGACACCTCGCTGCTTCGATCATCGACTAGCCAGACCCGCGGTCCGCACACCGCGCAGGCATTGGGTTGGGCGTGAAAGCGCCGGTTTCCCGGGTCGTCGTACTCATCCTGGCAGCGGGAGCACATGCGGAAGGCCGCCATGGAGGTGTGGGGCCGGTCGTAGGGAATCCGCCCGACGATGGTCCAGCGCGGCCCGCAGTTGGTACAATTGGTGAATGCATAATGGTGACGGCGGTTGCCGGAATCTCGCAGCTCTTGCAAGCAATCGATACAAGTGGCCAGGTCGGGCGGGATCAGAGTCCGGGTGCCGGGTGTGTTCTGTGACGGACGAATGGTGAATTCTTCGTCACCGTTGGTCGGCATTTCCCGAGCCGAAATCGAGAGAATCGTCGCCAGGGTCGGTGCCTCCTCCTGCAGACTTCGCCCGAATCTCTCGAGCGCAGCGGCCTCTCCCTCGACCTCGATCACCACCCCCTCGCTGCTATTGGACACGAAACCGACCAGTGCCTCACCGAGTGCCAGGTTGTATACGAAAGGGCGAAACCCCACCCCCTGAACCACCCCGTCGACAACCATCCGATGACGCTGGACAGTCATCGCTGGCTCATGACTTGGTGGCGGCGTTCCTCAAGCCAGCCAAACCAGGTCGCCATACCCTCGCCGGTTGTCGCCGCCACGGACAGACACTCGAGCCCGGGATTGACCGCCCGAGCGTGGTCACGGCAACGGGCGACGTCGAAATCGACATGGGGCAAGAGGTCGACCTTGGTGATCAGGCAGAGATCGCTGCCGGCGAACATGGTCGGGTACTTGAGTGGTTTATCATCGCCCTCGGTCACGCTGATCAGCACCACCCGCGCGGCCTCGCCTAGATCAAAAAGTGCCGGGCAGACCAGGTTGCCGACGTTCTCCACGAACAGGACCGTGCCGGGTTCGGGGTCGAGCTGGTGACAGGCCCGGTGGACCTGACCGGCGTCGAGATGACAGCCCTGGCCCGTGTTGATCTGGATCACCGGCGCACCGGTGCCCGCCATGCGATCGGCGTCGCGCGAGGTCTGCGGATCGCCCACGATCACCGCCGCCGGCACCTGGTCCCGTAGAGCGGACAGCGTGGACTGCAGCAGGGTCGTCTTGCCGGTTCCGGGCGAGGAAACGAGGTTCAGAGCCAGGATATTGCGGGCCGCAAAGTGCTCACGGTTATGACGGGCCAGCTCATCGTTGTGGCCGAGCACATCCTGCTCCACGCGAAGGGTCCTGGATTCAGTGCTGGTGGTCTGGTTGCACCCGCAGGTGTCGCACATGACGTTCTCCCGTTGGCGTAGCCGGGCTTGGCCCGACCGGTTCAATCGACATCGATACTGCGCACTCGCAGCTCCCGTCCCTCGACGATCTCCAGGCCGCCGCCGCACTCGTCACAACCCGTCACCGACAGGCCCACGGCCTGAACACGATCACACGCGCTGCATCGTCCACGCGCATCGACGGTCACGATCTCCAGCACCGCCTCGGCCGCCGGCGTGTCGTTCCGCGCCAGCTCGAAACAGAAAGCCAGCGCCTCATTCTCCACCCCGGCTAGCTGCCCCACTTCCACCACGATCCGCCGGATCACTCCGGCCGCCGCGGCCTGCGCCTCCTCGGTGGCGATCTCCAGGATATTCACGGCCAGGGCCAGCTCATGCATGTCACAGCCCCAGGAAGCGAATGGACAGGCCACTCATCAGGATGACCGTGCCGGCCAGGGCGTGGGCATACCGCTCGAAACGTTGCAGCGGTAGCAGCCGGACCCCGCGCTCGGCCAGGAATACCATGGCCAGCATGGTGGCGATGGTGGTCACTGCGAACACCAGCGTCACCAGGATCAGGCCGCGGGTGCTGGTCCTGGCGGCCGGCACCATGAGGAGGGGAATCAGCGGTTCACAGGGACCGAGGACGAAGATCACGAACAGCACCCAGGGCGTGAGTTCGCGCGTGTTCTTGCCGCCGTGAACATGGGCATGATCGTGGAAATGAGTGTGTGCGTGGGTGTGGCGCACACCGTCGCCATGGTCGTGCTCGTGGCGGTGAGGCCGACGGCGACGCGCCCGTCGCAGTCCCCAGACCGCGTAGACCAGACCGAAGGAGATCAGGAACCAGGAGGCGAGGTCCCCCCTCACGCCCTCGATCATCTCCAGCCGATGAACGGCGACACCCAGGGTGATGCCGACCAGGCCCAGGACCACCGAACCCAGGACATGGCCAACGCCACAGATGGCGGTCACGCTGAGGATCCGGGGCAGGGACCAGCGGCGCGAACGGCCGATGACCACGAAGGGCAGATAGTGATCTGGGCCGGTGAGTGTATGCACCAGTCCGATGGATGCTGCCGTGACGATGAGGATCCCTAGATCCGGGGCCATGCGGCGACCTCCACGTAGGGCGAAAGTGGTTCGTCGTCACCGGTGTCATCTTAACAGAATGTGTCGGAGTGTTCAGTTTTAGTTATGCCATTGAACTGAACATGGGTAACCCCGCTCGAGGTCAACCGTCATACCTGAGTAACCGGAGCCAACTCAGGAAGGACCAATGTGACTGAACGAAGAATCCTGCTGGCCATCTGCCTGACCCTCCTCTTGACGAGCGTGGGTCGCGGCGGAGAAGAAGTGCTCATTGATGGAGCCCTGCATGTCCAGAACCCCGCCCAACCCACTCTGGCCCTGGAGACCTACGAACTCGAAGAACTGTGGCGGGTCGGAGCCGAAGATGACGACCTGTTCTTCGGCCTGATCGTGGCGGTTCGGATCGACGAGGCGGGCAACATCCTGCTCCTCGATGAAACGCTCAGCCAGGTCTTCGTCCTGAGCCCGACCGGCGAGCTCATTGCGACCCTGAGTCGCCCTGGTGAAGGGCCCGGTGAGACACAGTCTCCCAATGACCTGGTGTTGCTGCCCAACGGTCGAATCGGCATCGCCCACGGTACATCCGGCCGTTTGGTGACCCTGGACCGTGACGGCAATCCCACCGGGGACATCCACGTCAACAGGAGCGACCCCGGCCAAGGTGGTATGACCTTGCTGCGCAACGTGAATGCCGGCGGCGGCAATCTCGTGTTCGGCAGCGTCGACATGGGAGTGAACCAGAAGACCGGTTTCCCGACCCGCGAAGTGGTCCTGGCCAGCCACGACATGGACGGCCGACGCCTGGCAACCTATCACCAGCGTGACACCCAGTTCGAGTTCGATCCATTCGGATTTTCCGAGAAGAAGAACCTCGAATTCGACAACTATCGTTTCGGCGTCGGCCCCGATGGTCGCGTGTATTGCGCCACCGAACATGACCCCTACAAGGTCATGGTCTACAACATGGATGGTACGGTCGACCGGATCATCACCCGGACACATGAAACCGTCATGAGATCACCTGCCGAATATGAGGCCATGGTCAACCTCTTCGACTCGGCCCTGAGGCGTGAAGTACCTCCTCCATTCGACCTGGAGGTCGCTCGCAACGAACCGGCGATCTGCTGGCTGCAGAGAGGGCTTCAGATCGCGCAGGACGGCAGGCTCTGGATACTGCCCAGCAGTGGCGTGCGCAACCAACCGGACGGCATCTACCAGACCTTCGATGTCTTCACCACCGATGGTCATTTCGAGAAACAGGTCGCCATTGCCGGCGAAGGTGACCCTCGAGAAGACGCCGTCTTCCTTGCCGGCCCAGACCACCTGGTACGGATCCTCGGTTTCGCCGATGCCCTGTTGACCAAGGTCGGCGGATCAGGCGGCAGCGAGGATGAAGAAGCGGAGCCGATCCAGGCCGTGTATTACCGGATGAAACCGGTCAGAGACCGTACTGCTCCTTGATCTGCGCCTTGGTGGATGCATCGACGAAGTCCACCCCTGCCTGGCTACCGAAGATCTGTTTGCCGGTCCTGAGGGCATATACCCGGTCGAGCAACATCTTGAGCAAGGCCTTGGGCATCTCCCCCTCCTCCACCGCACGATGACAGATCGGGAGGTAGGCCTCCATCATGTCGGGGTTGGAGTGCTGGACCACCTCCCACATGACATGCTCATATCGTTGACCGACCAGCGATCGGCCGACATAACCGCCCTGGGCGGTTCGGAGAGAGTCGACCTGACCCGCATTGCGCTCGTCGAGTCGGCGTTGAGCTTCCGTGGCATCCGGATCGTCCAGGAAATCATCACGCATCCGGTAGCGTTGATCCCGCTCATCCAGGGCAGCCATGAGACTGATGAGCTCGGCATCCAGACCATGCTCCCCGGCATAGTCCGCAGGCGTGAGTTCGGCCACCTCCTCACCACCGTCCCCGACGCTCGAGCCGGCCATGAATGCCGTGTACTCCTCGGGCAGGAGCTGGTCGAACTTGTGTGGAAACTCCTCCATGTACATGCGCCAGCCATCGGGATCGATTTCGGCCGCCCGCAGGAAGGCCAGCCGCACGAGTTCGAGGTCGGCCTCCATGACAATGAAGCCGATGGCGACATTCCAGTAGTCGGCTCTGTTGAAGGCCCCGCCATCCTCCCGGACGAGTCCATAGGTCTCGCGCAAGCGTTCGGCCCAGTTCTCATGGACCCCGGGATCCACATCAGGCGATTGCGGGGGAATGTAGTCGAGGATGTCCTGATCGAAGGTCGCGAGTGTGGTCGCGAATGGAGCGGCCTGGGGCGATGTGGACATCAGGAGAACAAGCACTGAACAGAGGACCAAGGCGGGTCTGAGGACAGGAAGCATGGCGCGGGTGTTCCAATCGCTGGGGTCGGGCCATGGACAAGGAGGGTGAACTCATCCATCGTGCACTCCGCCTACTGGAAGTCTCCAGGGCGTTCTCGGTTCCCCGGATATCCCAGAATGATCCTGCCACACGACAGAAAGAGGAGCCTCCACTCGGGCAAGGCTCCTCTGATCAATGGACCACGCCGGGTCATGCCATGAGGCGGCTAGGGCACTACCGGCGCCCACTCATGGCAGTCGCCACACATGTTCTCGGACTCCTCATGTTCGTAGTGGCAGAGTCCGCAGTCCTGATCATTTCCGTAATGCGGCGACTCATGAGGATTGGGCGAGTGCTCACCGGTGAAGGTGGCTTCCGCCAGATCCTCGTAGGAGCCATGGCACTCCAGACATGCTTCGACCGGGGCCGCTTCGTCGGGAGTCGCCACACCATGGCAGTCCACACAGCTCACCTCACCATCCTGATGATGCGGCTTGTTGGGATAGTCCATGGACGCTTCGGCCACCGCAGGCGCTGGGGTCTCCACCGGCTCCGCTGGCGTCGTCTGCTCGACCCGTGCGGTCCCGCAGGCAACCACCAGAACCAGCAAGAGAATGGAAATCAGGCCCAAGACGAGGCGGATCATGTCGGTCTCCTTCAGTGTGGCGGCGGGAGAGGTCCCCCGCCGCCATCAGGGTCACACGAACTAGACGGACGCCGCGGCGCTCTTGCCCGCGATCCGGCCAAAGACCAGGCAATCGGCGATGGCGCAGCTACCCAGGCGGCTGGCGCCGTGGATACCGCCCACGACCTCGCCGGCCGCGTACAGGCCCTTGATGGGCTTCCAGCCCTCGTTGTTCACCACGCGAGCCTTCTCGTCGACCTGGACCCCACCCATGCAGTGGTGGACCTTGGGCCACAGGCGGATGGCGTAGAAGGGCGCCTTCAGCTGGTCATGACCCTCGCGGAAGCGCTTCCCGAACTCCAGGTCCTCACCGTTCTTCACGTAACCGTTGTAGGCGGTCATGGTGGCTTCCAGTTCCTTCACGGGGATCTGGTTGGCCTCGGCCACCTCGGCCAGCGTGTCGTACTTCTTCACCACGCCGCGCTCTAGGCACTGGGGCAGGGTGGAAGCGAACTTCACGCCGTTCTCATCAGTGATCACCACGGGCGGGCGCTTGCGGGTGAGCATGATGTCGGCGCGGGTCTTGCGATCCGCCAGCTCGTTCACGAAGCGCTTGCCGGTGTCGGAGTCGACCATGAAGCCGAAGGGGAAGGCGGCGAGGATCGAGAACATGCTGCCCACACCGAAGCCCTGCTCGTCGGCCGAAGCCCAGGGACCCAGCTGAATCCAGCTCAGGTGCACGGGGTTGCCGCCGATGCGGAGGGTTTCCTTGATGGCCTCGGCGGTGGCGCCGGGCTGGTTGGTGCTGTCCACGTTGAACTCGGCACCCAGGCGGGGGTCCTGGGCCTTGCGGAACGGCTCATCCTTGCTGAATCCGCCGGTGGCCATGACCACGCCGCGGTTGGCCTTGATGGTCTTGAGCTTGCCGCTGTCTTCCTTGCCGTGACGATAGCCGTCGCGGACCTCGATGCCCTGGATCTGACCGTTGTCGTCGATGAACATCGTGGTCATCTTGCGCTTGGTCTTGATGGGAATGCCCAGTTCCTTGACCTTGTCCAGCATGGGTCGCACGATGCCGGAGCCGGAGCTGTTGGTGGTGTTATAGGTACGCGGCACCGAGTGACCACCCAGGTGGTTGAGGCGCGGCTTGTACTCGACACCCATGTCGATGGTCCACATCAGGGCGTCGCGCACGTTCTCGGCGACGATGCGCGCCAGGGGGGCGTGATTCATGTTGAGGCCGGCCTTCAACATGTCCTGATAGTAGATCTCGGGGCTATCCTTGATGCCCTCCTGCTGCTGCAGAGGAGTACCGGGGGCGGCCAGCAGGCCACCGTTGATGATGGAGTTGCCGCCGGCGACCTTCATCTTCTCGATGATCACGGTCTTGGCGCCGGCCATGTGGGATTCGATGGCGGCGGAGAGGGCGGCGTAGCCACTGCCGACCACCACGACATCGTACTCCTCATCCCAGCTGGACGGGACGGGCTTGGCGGCCTTGGCCACTCCTGGTGTCATCGCGCTGACCAGGCCACCGGCCGCGAGGGCGCCCAGTCCGGCAGCACCGGTCTTGATGAGGTTACGACGAGATTGATTCACCGGCTTGTTGCTCATGGTCAGGGACCTCCACACAAAGGGGTTAAAGAGACCCCTAAGTTAAAAGCTAAACAGGCCTGTGTGTTGGGTATATATCGGGGGTTTATTGGGTAGTATGGCATACCCATTATGGCCTGGCCTGGTTTTCAGCGACCTGATGCAGCCGACATCCCCGCCAGGCGGCCGAATACCAGACAATCAGGTATGGCGCAACTTCCCAGGCGGCTGGCTCCATGGATTCCGCCCGTCACCTCGCCCGCAGCATAGAGGCCGGCAATGGGCGCCCGGGTGACCAGATGCAGGACCCGAGCCTCGGTATCGATCTGAATCCCACCCATGCAATGGTGAACCTTGGGAACCAGGCGAATGGCATAGAATGGCGGGTTGCTCAGAGGAGCGAGGTCTGGCAACAGGGGTTTACCGAACTCAACGTCGACCCCCTGCTCCAGAGAGGCATTGTATCGACTCACCGTCTCTCGCAAAGCGGCAGTGGGAATCCCATTATCTCGGGCCAGTTCTTCCAGAGTCTGGTACTCGCGGACCACCCCCCTCTTGAGGCATTGCTCCAGAGTCGAGGCCCGGCTCACTCCTCCGGAATCGACGATGGCCACGGGGTGCCGATCCTGCTGGAGCATGGCATCGACGCGCAGCTTTCGGTCGCTCAATTCATTGACAAAACGTCGCCCACTGGCGGCATCCACCATGATGCCGTAGGGGAATCCAGCCAGGATCGAGAACAGCGACCCCACGCCCCAACCCTTCTCATCCTCCGAGGCCCAGGGACCGAGCTGGATCCACGACAGATGAACCGGGGTCGCCCCACAGACCAGGGCCGCCACCAGTCCTTCGGACGTGGCGCCCGGATGGTTGGTGCTGTCGATATAGGCATCGAGTCGGGGGTCCTGGATACGACGAAAACCGGCATCGCGCGCGAAACCACCCGAAGCCAGAACCACGCCACCATTGGCCCGGATCCTGATGGTCTCACCACTCTCGGCTTCCGGAAAATGATATTCGTCCTGGACCTCGACGCCGACGACCCGGCCACCGGCATCCTGCACGAGAGATCGCAACTGGGACCTGAGCCGGACCTCGATCTCAAGCTCCCGGCACCGTTCCAGCATGGGTCGAATGATGGCGATCCCCGCCGGCTTGGCGGTGGCACAGGTCCTCGGCACCGCATGTCCACCCAACTGGTTGACACCATCTCGGAACTCGACATGGAGATGATCCCGCAACCAGCCGAATACCTCGGCCGAATGCTCGGCGACCATGCGGGTCAGGGTCGGATCATTGAGGTGTTGCCCGGCCGCCAGCATGTCGGCCAGCATGCGGTCGGGGCTGTCCTCGATCCCCGCCAGGCGCTGAGCATCGGAACCTGCGGCAGCCACCAGCCCTCCGGAGATGATGGAATTACCACCCGGATTGCGCATCTTTTCCAGGACGACTACCGAACGCCCACGCTCGCGAGCCTCGATGGCCGCCGCCAGTCCGGCGAATCCAGTGCCCACCACCACCACATCGTACTCAGCGTTCCACATCGAGGACTCCCTCATCACGGATGGGCGGACGGGCGGTCAGATAATTGTGCAGATTGACCCGCTGCCCCTGGAGGTCGAGCTTGCGTCGGATATTCTTGCGATGCGTCTGGATGGTTTCGAGGGACAAGTTCATGGCCTGTCCGATTGCCTTGCTCGAGACGCCACTTTGGATGAAACGGCAGACCTGCAATTCGGTTCTGCTCAGGCGGAGTAATCCCGCATCGAGTTGATCGGCCGTCCCCTCGGTCAACCCCACGAGTTGCTCTTCCACCAGGTCGAGAAAACTGGACCGAACTTCAGCTCGACCTATCCGCCGCACCTTGCCCAGCGCAGGCAACAGCGTGTCTCGAATCCGGCTGGCGAGCTGCTGCTGGGCCTCGCGCCGGTCATTCTCGATGGACTGCAGGACGTTTCGCAGGGTGACATTCATCTCGGCCGTCTGGTTGCGCTCATCGCGCATCTGCTCCTCAAGCTGCTTCTGAACCGTGACGTCGCGCACCATGAAGGCCAGGAATACCTCGTCGTCGAGGTCGAAGCGCGTCACGGTGAGGAATGCCGGGAAGCGGCGGCCATCCACATACAACCCAGGAACCTCGAGCTCATGGATCTCGCCACGGGGAGAAGCCTGCAGGATCGCACTCACGGCCGGCTCCGCCGACGACTCGGCGAGGGCGTGGATGGAACTGCCCACCAGATTCTCCCAGGCCAGGCCGAAGATCTCACTGGCACGCCGGTTCGCGTTCTGGATCTCCCCCGCGACATCAGTCACCAGGATGCCCTCGCCCGCCGAATCGAGAATGGCCGTCAGCATGACCTCGGACCGCTCGAGTTCACGGGTGCGGACCTTCACCTCCTGGGCCAGAGCTTGCCGATGATCGACCAAACATGTGATGTCGTTCATCACCACCATGAGCCCACCGTCCCGGGCGCCGGTCTGCGGGACGGCCCGGAGGGCAAAATGATGGGCCTGATCGTCGAACTGAATGGAGATCTCGGTGGTCTGGCCTGGCGCCAGGGAGCCCTGGAGTGCCGTATTTCCCTTGCCCGGCATCCCCAGAGCGGTGCAACAATCCCGGCCGATCAAAGAATCGCGCCCGAAGAGGGTCAGCGCCTCCGGGTTGGCCATGTTGATGCAGCCATCCGCACCGGTGATGATGATGATGTTGGTGGAAGTCAGGTAGAGGTCCTCGAACTGTCGTCGGGCCTGGTCCGAATCATCCCGGGATTCGGGGCGCAGGCGCTGGCTGGTCACCTGATCCTGATCTTCATGGGTGGACAGCACCGCCATCTCGACGATATCCCGGATGGCCCTCAGGCGCCGCCAGGAACCCAGTTGCTCCTCAGCTGGCCAGTCCAGGCTCGCCAGCTGCCGCTCCAGCACATCGAAGATATGGCGGACGATGGTGATGGAGTCGACGAGGCCCACACCATTGCGCCCCAGTCCGAGGCAGGCCTGCAGCAGGACTTGACCCGGGCAATCGCGGTCACGCCGGAGGGTCTCGGGTGACGGCAAGGGATCGACCGACCACAGAGCGATCAAGCTGTCGAAGCAGGCATCGCCTAGACCGGAGTTGGCGGCAACATCCGGATACTGACGAGCAACCTCATCAAGCGCTCGCGACCAGGAGTCGCGGAGCGTCTTGTAGGAGGCCTCGATGATCTTGGCAAAGCGGTCAGGCATGCTGCAATTAAACGTCGAGGGACCGGGGCGTGGCAAGGAGCTTTCGTTTCCGGAAGCCCAGGCCCGCCCCAGTCACCCAACCAAACTCACGGCGAGGCCAGCACCACCGGCGCGAACTCGAAGGAGATCACCGACACCGGCTCGGCCTCCGAGGCCGACGCGTCCTCCCCGTCGCCTCCGATGCTGGCCATGATGGCGTTGAACAGATCGGTCACCACATAGGCCCGGTCACCGGCGAAGTACAGACCATCTTCCTTGGCATCGACATCGGCGATCAGGGCCACTCGCTGCACGTAGCGGCCGGCCTGATCATAGACATCGAAGCTGGTGAAGACATTGCCTTCCGAACGCCAGCGGTCGGCACCGCTCTGCACCCAGAGCGAACCGTCTTCCCGGAAGAAGACCTGCTCGACGGCCTGATGGTGGTCACTGAGCTTGAAGGTGCTGCCCCGGTTCCAGCGGGTGAAGGCGCTGAACATGGTCTGAAAGCGCTCGTTCTCACTACCGTTGCGCTTGACCGCCTTGTAACCGGGTCGTTCGACGATACGGTCCAGGGTGCCGTCCTTCTTCCAGATGTGGATGCGGTAGTCGTCAAATGACAGGGCGGCAGCCACCCGGCCGTCGGGCGCTACTGCCCAGCGGCGCTGGAAGTCGACATACTCCTGTTCGATGAACTCGTAGTTGCCAAACTGGACTTCCCGGGTGTTCTCCTGGTAGGTCGCCAGCTCATTACCCTCGGCGTCGTAGGCCTTCAGATAGGTATGCTGCATCTGCTGCTCATCTTCGCGAGACCAGGCCGTACCGGCCAGGACCATGGTCTCCCCGTGTCCTGCGCCGCGTGTGACCGACTGCCAGCCTGCGCCCTCGCGGAATGGCAGCTCGAAGGTGGTGCCGGGATCGCCATTGGGCTGGATCATCACGACCTTGCCCGGCCAGGCCTGCACCACGCCGATCTGGCCGCCGGGTGCCCAGAACATGTCGGCGCCGTTCTTGAACTCGCCGGGGCCTTCGCCCTCGCGTCCGATGGTGCGCAGCAGTTCGCCATCACGGTCGAGGACCTGGATCTCGGAGAGCTGGCCGTCCAGCAGGTAGATGGCCCCCTGGTCGTCGTGGAGGAACTCGGCGATGGTGCCGATGAGGAGTTCCTCGTCATCGAAGCCGCCGCGGCGCCAGGTCTCGCGCAGCTCCATCTCTTCGTTGCCGTTGGCGGGGATCTCGGGATTGGTGACGGTGGTCACTCCATCGGTCGTGGTGGTCTGGCCTTCCCATTCGGCCGAGGCGAGGGTCGCCACCATTAGCATCAGCAGGGCCAACGCCCCGATACGATTCAACATTTCCATGATCGGTCCTTTTATATCAGCGGAGCCCGGTGGGCCCTTGGGTCATTGAGATCAGGCACTGCCTCCAGGGACAGCACATAGCCACCACGATAATGTCATGGGATTGAAATCGCTCCACGATTGGGAACCTTTCTGGGCCAGCATATATCCTTCATCCTCCATCAGACGAGTCGGCCCCACTCCTTTCCGAGAGCCCCAAACGACTGTCAACAAAGGCCCAACCTGTTAAAGAATGAATATGTTCACGAATTTCGGACTATTTATATCCTATATACAAAATATGAAACAATAAAATAAATAACTAGGTAAACTAGTAGGATTTCGGTACAATGTGCGGGCTTTCCCCGCCTCCTCCGAACTGCAGCGAATCGGGGAATGTCCATTGTCCAGCAAGCGCCCCGCTCCCCTGACCCCTGGAAGGAGTGAGCATGAAAGCCCTCCACTTCAGCCTAGCACTTCTCCTCATCGCCAGCTTCGCCGCCCCCGCCTTCGCTCAAGGTGATTTCAACACCAGCCTCCACAAGACCCGCAACGGCAAGGACTACTGGTACAGTGCCGAGAATGGTGGTTTCGAGGCCTTCACCAACGTCCCCATCACCGAGCTCGGCTGCGTCGAATGCCACGGCCCCACCGACGCCAACGGTGAGCCCTATCCCGACCCTTACTCCCCGGGTTGCAGCGACTGCCACATGTCCAACTTCGATGTCGAGCAGGACCAGTGCCTGAGCTGTCACGGGCGTCAGAAGACCGAGTGGCAGGCGCTCGGCTACAGCGATGTCCACCGGGACGCCGGCTTCGTCTGCTGGGACTGCCACACCATGGACGACATTCACGGTGACGGCACCGAGTACCAGTCCATGCTCGAGCCCGGCGCCATCGATACCGATTGCGAGAACTGTCACGAACCGGAGCCGAGCCACGCGGCCTACGACCCGCATGACGGCGCCCTGCACTGTACCAGTTGCCACGCTCAGACCGTGATCAGCTGCTACAATTGCCACTTCGAGAGCGCGCTCGAATCGCATGTGAAACGGGCCAAGCAGCCGCTCTATGACTTCGTGCTGCTGGTCAACCGTGACAAGGACGGCAAGGTCTACCCGGCCACCTTCCAGTCGCTGAGTTATGACGGCAGCGCCTTCGTGGCCTTCGGTCCCTTCACCTCGCACACCATCACCCGCGAGGGTGCGCGCACCTGCTCCGAGTGCCACCACAACATGGGCTCGCAGAACGCCGCCATCGAGGAGTACAACGCCACCGGTGAGCTGCGGTTTGCCACCTGGGACGACGACGCCAAGATGCTCAGCTGGATCCACGGCGTGGTCCCGTTCCCCAACGACTACGAGACGTCCTTCAAGATGGACTTCATCACCTACACCGGCGACACCTCCGATCCGCCGCCGGGTGATGCCAACCTCTGGACCGGCATCGGCAAGGACACCTGGGATGGTCATCAGCTGTTCTTCGCCACGCCGTTGACGGAGGATCAGATGGAGGCCCTGGGGATGGAGGCTCCCGTTTCCACCGTGCCCGAGAGCGCGGTGCCGAGCTTCGCCATCACCGGCAACTACCCCAACCCCTTCAACCCGACCACCAAGGTGACCTTCCACCTGACCACGCCGGGTGAAGTGTCCCTCCAGGTGTTCGACGTGCGTGGCCAACGCGTGCGCATGCTCACCAGCGGACGCTTCGATGAAGGGGCTCATGAGGTGATGTGGGATGGTTGCGACGACAGTGGCCTGGCCCTGCCGTCGGGCACCTACATGGCGCGGCTCATGGGCAACGGCGGTCTCTCGTCGCACAAGCTGGTGCTGGCGAAATAGCGCCTGGATCGAGTCCAACAGCGCGGGCCCTGGCCTCCATGGTCGGGGCCCGTCAGCTTTTTTCCAGCTTGCTCCGCAGCGTGCTGCGCGGCAGGTCGAGCATCTTGGCCGCCACGGTGATGTTGCCGTCGGCCTGGGCCAGGGCCCACTGCAGGAGATGCTGTTCACACCGCTGCATGTACTCGCGATACGGCGGCATCTCTTCGGCCACCGGCTGAACCTCGGCCCCGGCCAGGGCCAGCATGGCCGGATCCCGCCCCGTGGCGGAAGTTCGGCGCAGCGGCACGTCGAATAGTTCGGTGACCGGCACGTCCGGCAGCGCGAGCATCCGCTCCACCACGTTTTCCAGTTCCCGGACATTGCCCGGCCAGTGATAGGAGACCAGGGCGCCGAAGGCCTCGGACTTGAGGTGGAAATCCTCCTTCGCACCACGAAGCACGGCGAAGTGCTTGACCAGTGCCGGGATGTCCTCCTTGCGCTCGGCCAGGGTCGGCAGCTTGATGGGGATGACATTCAGACGATAGTAGAGATCCTCGCGAAACCGCCCCTGGTCCACGGCGGCCTTGAGGTCCTCCTTGGTGGCCGTGATCAGCCTGAAATCCACCGCCACCGTCTCCCCGCCTCCCACCGGTTCGATCTCCCGCTCCTGGATCACCCGCAGGAGCTTGACCTGAACGTTCACCGGCAAATCGTCGATGTCGTCGATGAACAGGCTACCGCCGTTGGCCCGGGCGAAGTAGCCCTTGTGATCGCGCTCGGCGCCGGTGAAGGCGCCCTTGCGATAGCCGAACAGCTCGCTCTCGAGCAGCGTCTCGGGAATGGCCGTGCAGTTGATGGCCACGAACGGTCCCTCGCTACGGCTGCTGGCGTCGTGCACCGCCCGGGCCACCAGCTCCTTGCCGGTGCCGCTCGGTCCCTGGATCAGGACGTTGTACTCACCTGGAGCCACGCTCTCGATGGTCTTGACCATCTGCTTGATGCCCGGCGAGTTGCCCACGATCCGGCGCTGGCGCGAGCCGTCGATCTGCCGACGCAGGGCTCGATTCTCCGCCACCACCGCCTGCAGCTCGCCGATGCGGGCGACCCGGGCCAGCACCTCGTCGGTCTGGAAAGGTTTGGTGATGTAATCATGGGCGCCCATGCGCAGGGCCTCCACGGCCGTCTTGGTGGAAGCGTAGGCGGTCATGATGATGACCTTGGCCTCGGGATTGTCCCGCTTCGCCCGGGCCAGCACCTCCAGGCCATCGGGGCCGGGCACATTCAGATCCGTGAGGACCACGTCGAATGAACCGCTGTCCAGCGCCGCCATGGCCGCATGACCGTCGGGGCATGCGGTCACCTCATGGCCTTCCTTGCGCAGGATGCCCGTGAGCGAGACCATGGTCATCTTCTCGTCCTCGACCAGCATGATCCTCATGATGTCGGCTCCTTGTCCCGAATGTCCGGCGCCGCCGGCAGCACCACGGCGAAGGTCGTCGTCTGGCCAGGCGTACTGGTCACATCGATGCGCCCTCCGTGGGCCTGCACGATGCTCAAGCAGATGGATAGGCCCAGCCCGGTGCCCTCACCGGTCTTCTTGGTGGTGAAGAATGGGTCGAAGATCTGGTCGACATGCTCCGGTGCGATGCCGTGGCCATGGTCGGTCACGCTCAGGATCACGTCGCCGGACTCCTCACGGCTGGCCACCTCGATGGTGCCGGCCGCGTCCACGGCGTCGATGGCGTTGAGCAGAAGATTCATGAAGACCTCTTGAAGCAACTGCCGGTCGGCCAATACGACGGGCAGGCCTGGATCGAGGTCCGTGACGAGGTCGACGTGCTTGCGCTCGACATTGAAGGCGATCAGGCGCTGCACCGATTCCATGGCCTCGTTCACGTTGACCGGGCCCTGCTCCGCCTGCTGCTTGCGCGCGAAACCCAGGAGCTTCTCGATGACCCCCGTGGCATGGGTCAGGCCCTCGTCCATCATCGCCAGGTACTCGGTGGTCTGCTCACGATTGTCGAGGTCGTTGCGAATGGCATAGATGCAGTTGCGGACCCCGTTGATGGGATTGTTGATCTCGTGGGCCAGGCCCGAAGCGAGCCGACCGATGGCCGCCAGCCGCTCGGCATGCCACACCTGGTGCTGCGCGGTCAGGAGATCGCGCCGGGACTGGTCGACTCGTTGCTGCATGCGCTGGAAATGCTGGTAGAGGATACCGATCTCGTCCTGGCGCTGGGGCAGGACCGGGATCTCGGGAGCGTTGAAGTCCAGGGTGTCCATGGCGGAGACCAGGGTGCGCAGCGAACCGAGGATGCGGCTCAGGATGAGCCACAGCAGCAGGAGCATCACCGAGGTGACCGACGAGGAGAAGAGGGCCAGCTGGATGAACTTGTGCCGGATCTGGTCCCGGATCGAGTCGGCCTCGATGGCCAGCACCAGCACACCCCATCGACGCTCGCCGGTGAACATGGGCAGCACGGTCTCCAGCACCCAGGGGCCATGGGCCGTACGGGTGATGGTGATCCAGGGGACGCGGGCGCCGAGCAACGTGTTCAGGTCGCCGGAGGCCCAGGGCGGGTCCTGGCGATCCCAGCTGCGGGCGACCACCGTGCCCTCGGGATCCAGGATGGTGATGGCGCGCAGGCGAGAGTTCTGCTCCATGAACATGTCGACGTAGTTATCCAGGAAGCCTTCCGATTGATAGAGCTCCTGGTCGGCGAAGATCAGCGCATCGATGACCGCCACGGAGAAGGCCCGGCTCACGGCCAGCGCGTTGGTTCGTTCCTGCTCCATCAGCGAGTGGCGCCAGCTGTAGAGCATGCCCCAGGACAGCAGCATCATGATGGCCGTGGCTGTGAGACCGACGGTGAGGAGGATCCTGGCGCGCAATCCCGTGGGGGCCGAGGTCTTGAGCATCATCGCCCATCCTCCTGACCGGCCCCGAACGCGTGGAGGTACAGTTGCCGATTGACGGCGGTGAACCCATGGGCGAACTCGGGTGACCAGGTGGCCAG